>Ga0247779_1000095_pt1 | contig 71726 bp, 69 predicted proteins | sample UWRJL221509R5_FD_179925 | JGI IMG/M metagenome (GOLD analysis project Ga0247779, IMG submission 179925) | Plant litter microbial communities from Arlington Agricultural Research Station in Wisconsin, United States - UWRJ-L221-509R-5 | ecosystem: Environmental > Terrestrial > Plant litter >... | reverse complement strand
CAGCATGTCCGACAGCGAATCGAGCAGCGCCTGCAGGTTCACCGCGCTGGGCTGCAGCACCTGCCGGCGCGAGAAGGCCAGCAGCTTGCCCGTCAGCTCGGCGCCGCGCCGCGAGGCCCGCGCTGCGGCGGCCACCATCTGCTGGGCGGTCTCGTCGCGCGCCAGCGCCGGCAATTCCTCCAGCACCTGCAGATTGCCCTGGATCACCGTCAGCAGGTTGTTGAAGTCATGCGCGATGCCGCCGGTCAGCTGCCCCACGCTCTCCAGCCGCTGCGCATGGTTCAGTGCCTCTTCGGTCTGGGCGCGCTGCAGGCTGGTGCCCAGCAGGCTGGCCAGCGACTCCATGAAGCGCAGCTCGTCGCTGCCGAAGCGGTGCGACTGACGCGAGCGCGCCGTCAGCGTCCCGACGACACGGCCGCGGTCGGTCAGCGGCACGGCCAGCGCGCTGACCAGGCCGGCCCGCAGGTACGCGGGCGGGACGCTGAAGCGATCCTCGCGGGCATAGTCCTCGATCACCACCGGGCGGCCCTGCGCCAGCACATAGCCCGGCGGCGTGTCCGGCCGGTTGGGCACCAGCCCGCCCAGCGGCTCGCCCTCGAACAGGCCCACGCCGCTGGCCACGCGGAAGGCCTGCTGCTCCCTGTCCAGCAGGAAGACCTGGGCCACCTCCACCTGCAGCGCCTCGGCCGCGATCGTCGGCACCTGCTGCAGCAGTTCCTGCGGGTCGCGCGCGTCCACCGCCAGGCGACCCAACTGGGCCAGGTGCTCGGCATAGCGGGCGCGCTGCAGCGCCTGCTTCACCCGAGGGTAGGAACCGATGTCGCGGATCGCCGCCACGACGAAAGGCAGGCCCTGGTCCTGCAGCGGGCTCAGCGCGATCTCCACCATCACCTCGGAGCCGTCGCGCCGGCGGGCCACCAGATCCATCTGCGTGCCCATCGGCCGGGTGCGCGGCGCATGGCCGTAGGCCTCGCGGTAGGCGGCGTGGCGCGGACGGATTGCATCCGGCACCAGTGCATCGACGCTGGTGCCGATCAACTCGTCCCCCTGGTAGCCCAGCAGCGCGGTGGCAGCCGGGTTCGCCATCACGATCAGGCCGTGGCTGTCGACCAGCAGCAGCGCGTCCGGATAGGCCGCGAACAGCGAGCGGAAGACCGTGCTCTCGTCGATGCCGGCGGGCAGCGCCGGTGCTGCGCTGTGCGGCATGTCAGTGGAGGTTCGGCGTGACGGGCGGGATGAAGATGTAGCCGGCGCCGCGCACCGACTTGATGATCTGCGGGTTCTCCGCGTCCAGCTCCAGCTTCTTGCGCAGCCGGCCCACCTGGACGTCGATCGTGCGGTCGAAGGGGCCCGCCTCCCGCCCGCGCGTCTGCTCCAGCAGCGTGTCGCGCGACAGCACCCGGCCCGGGTGGTGCAGGAAGGCGCTGAGCAGGTCGAACTCGCCGGTCGTCAGGGGCACCTCGCGACCCTGAGGATCGGTCAGGCGGCGCGCGGCGAGGTCCAGCTGCCACCCTTCGAAGCCCAGGCGTTCGCGGCTGGCCGGCGTGGCCGGAGCTGGCGCGGCGACGCCGGCCAGCGGCGCGGCCGCGGATGCGGACTGGGGCGCCAGCCGCCGCAGCACCGCCTTGATCCGCGCCAGCAGCTCGCGCAGGTCGAAAGGCTTGGTCACGTAGTCGTCGGCGCCGACCTCCAGGCCGACCACCTTGTCCACCGCGTCCCCGCGGCCGGTGACGATGACCAGCCCGCAGCGCCAGTGCTCGCGCAGCTGGCGTGCGACGGCGAAACCGTCCTCGCCAGGCAGGCCCAGATCCAGTAGCACCAGCGCCGGCGGATCGCGCGGCATCAGCTCGGCCAGCGCCCGGCCGCTGTGCAGCTGGGTGACGCGGTAGCCCTGTGCGGCCAGGTAGCTGGCGAGCAGTTGGGTGATGTCGACTTCATCGTCGACGACGGCAATGTGCAGGCTCGGATTCACGCGCTTCGGGCCTCCATGGCGCGACACGGCGCGACACGAAGAGAAGGCCCCCCCGTTGAAATTGGGCGTTAGGTTACCAGTTCCCCTGGCCCCGGCGCCCCTGTCCGGACAGGGGCGCTGGTGGCCCGCCCGCGGAAATCTGTCCAGCAGCCGCGCCGGAAGTCGTACAGCTTGCAGCGCCGCGCGGTGTCCGCATACCAGCGCCACGAGAAGGGCTGCACGACGATGTGGCCGCGCAGCCGCTCCTCCAGCAGGCGCTGCGCCGCCTTCAGCCGGTACAGCGGCACGCTCATGTCCACGTGATGCGCCGTGTGCTCCATGATGTGGTGCAGCGCCGCGCCCATCGACGAGCGGAAGGTCAGGTGCACCGTGGTCGAGACGAAGGGCTGGGCCGCGGCCCAGCGGCGCTTGTCCTCGTGCCAGGCCACCTCGGGATGGGTATGGTGCACGTAGACGACGAAGCCCATGAAGCCGTTCCACACGACGAATGGCAGGGCGAAGCCGACGGTGAGCAGCCACGCGGCGGATCGGTCCGTGTGCGCCGCCAGCGCGAGCAGGCCGCCGATCCAGGCCGCGGCGAAGGCGCTGACGAGCAGGCCGTCGAGCAGGAAGATCGTGCGCCGCGTCGGCATGTAGCGCCGGCTCGGGAACAGCATCCGCTTCCACCAGATCTCCACGCCGTAGTACAGCCACGGCGCCCAGCCGCTGCGGTAGACGCTCTCCAGCATCCGGCGCTGCGGCGGCAGCGCGCGGAACTCCTCGGCGCTCAGCGGTTGCCAGACGAAATCCACGCCACGCAGGTTGGTGTAGCCGTGGTGCACGACGTTGTGCCCGGCTTCCCAGAGGCTGTAGGGTGTCAGCGAGGGCAGGAAGACCAGCCGGCCGATCCAGCGGTTCAGCCGGCGATGCCGGGTCAGGCTCTGGTGGCAGGCATCGTGTCCGATGACGAAGAGCCGGGCGATCATGAAGCCGGCCAGCAATGCGGACGTCAGTTGCAGCAGCGGCGTGCGCAGCAGCACCGCGGCGGCCAGTGCCAGCGCGAACAGCAGCAGGTCCACCGTCACCAGGCGCAGCGCCGTGACGGTGCTGCGCCGGCAGATCGGCACGAGCCAGGAGCGGATCTCCTTGCGATGGGGCATCGGCTGGAGCTGGGGCCCGGTATCGATGCAAGGGGAGGCGCAGGCCTGCGGCGGCTCCGGCAAAAGGTGGATCGGTGCTGTCGTTGTCTTCTTCATACCATCGGGCCTCACGGCCGGGCCGGGGAACATTCCCGCCTCGCATTCCACGCCGAGACGGCCGCCTGCGCCTTGCGGCAGATCAATGCGGGTCCGCGCCAGCCCCTCGGGCCAGGACCTCATCGATGACGCCGCATGGCCTCGCCAGCGAGGATGCGGTCGATCATCGACAGGAACGCCGCCGCGCTGGACGGCTTGGGGAGGAACTCCCGGAATCCCCGCCGGACGGCGGCCTCCAGGTCCTCGACGCCGGTGACGGCCGAGAACGCCACGCAGGGAACGCGGCTCAGATGCGCATCGTCGAGGATCTCGCGCAGCACTTCGTAGCCGTTCATGTCGGGCAGGTGCATGTCGATCAGGATCAGGTCCGGAATCAGCCTCCGTGCCGCAGTGAGCCCGCTGGTGCCGTCCTCCGCGCAGACCAGCGTCACGCCACCTCGCGCGGCGAGATAGCCCTCGACGAGCAAGCGATTGACGGCGTTGTCCTCGATGTAGAGAACGGTCCCGCGGATGCCCTGCCCGCCATCCGCCTGCGGGGTCCTGTCCGCTGCCGTGGCCGGCTCGGTTCGGGAGGGCTCGCGCAGTTCGCGCGCCAGCCTCACGACGAAGGTCGAGCCCGCGCCGGGATCGCTCTCGACGTGGACCGATCCGCCCATGGCGCGCAGCAGCGACTGCACGATGGCCAGGCCCAGGCCGGTACTCTCCTGCTCGCGCCGATCCTCGGCCCGCGTCTCGGCCACGCGGTAGAACGGTTCGAAGAGACGGTCGAGATGTTCGGCCGCGATGCCGATGCCGGTGTCCGTCACGGCGACCGAGACCGAGCCCTCGTCGACCGCCGCGCAACTGACCATCACCCGGCCGCCCGCGCGGTTGTACTTGATGCCATTGGCGACGAGGTTCAGCAGGACCTGTATCAGGCGCCGGTGGTCCGCCCGGACCCGCAGCGAAGGCGAGCAGCGATCGGATGCGAGGCCGATGCCGCGCGCGGCAGCCACCGGCCCCAGCATGGCCAGCGTCGCCTCCACCACCTCCTGCAACGAGACCGGCTGCAGGTCCAGCGGCATGCGCCCCTCATGCAGGCGCGCCAGGTCGAGCATGTCGTTGACCAGCAGCAGCAGGTGCTGCGCCGAGGTCCTGATGTGTCCCAGACCGCGTCTGGAGCTGGGCTGGAGGCGATGGCCCTCGGCCCGTTCGACCAGGTCGGTGAAGCCCAGCAAGGCATGCAAGGGCGTGCGCAGCTCATGGCTGATGCGGATCAGCGTCTCCATCTGTGTCTTCACTGCGCGATCCAGCAGTTCGCGCTCGTGGAACAGTTGCTCGGCCCGCTTGTGCTCGGTGATGTCCTGCACCGTCAGCCGGCAGACCGTCGGACTCCCGTCGCTCCGGCCTTCGAGCACGCCGCGCAGCTGAACCCATTTCACCCGGCCCGTCCGCGTGATCACGCGGTGCTGGGATTCGTAGGGGCCGCCCGCCGCGACGGCCTTCTCGTAGTTGAGCCTGACCAGCGGCAGGTCGTCCGGATGGGTGTACGCCATCAGGCTCTCGTAGCTCGTTTCCATGTCCTCGGGCGCGGCATCGAGAATGCTGAAGATCTCCTCGGTGCACTGGATCCGGCCGGAGGCGAGGTCGTGCTGCATGCTGCCCAGTTTCGCGATGCGCTGCGCCTCTTTCAGCGTGCGAAGCAGGCGTGCCGCCTCGAGCTCCCGATTCTTGCGCTCGGTAATGTCGCTCTGAATGGCCACGTACTCGACGACATGGCCCTGTTCGTCATGGATGGGCTCGATGTTCAGGTTGACCCAGTAGCTTTCGCCAGATTTCCTGTAGTTCAGGATCTCCGCATCGCGTACTGGCAGGCCCTCTCGCAGCCGCTCGCCGATCCTGGAGGCCTCCGCCTGACTCGTTCCAGGGCCGTGGAGGAAGCTCCGCGGGTTCCTGCCCCTGACCTCCGCCAGGGTCCAGCCGGTGACCTTCGTGTAGGCCGGATTGACCCATTCGATCATTCGCTCGCGGTTGGTGACGATGACCATATTGGTCGTGTTCTCCACGATCAGCTCGAGCCGGCGCTGGTGTTCGCGCGAGAGGGTGCTCTCGGGTACTGACATTGCATTCCTATTCAAAGAATCCACGGGATTGGCCAGCGCAGAGCCGCAGGTCCGTACACCGCCAGAACTATGTGCGAGCCACGGAAGCGAGGCTTGATGCAGATCAAGGACGCGCCTCGGCGCAGTCTGGCCCCTGTCGTGGATGGAGCGCGAATCCGCCACAGCCGGACATCAAGTGGTGAGCCGCTGATCTAGGTCAAAGCAGCCGGATCGACGACCTGCCAGGCTGGCCGACTGTCCGTATCGAAACCAGGCAAATCGCATCATGACGAAGCTCACCATCTCCAGGCGCCTCGGGCTGCTGATCGGCGGCTCGCTGCTGGGACTCGCCGTTCTCGTCGCGACCTTTCTGATGACCGAGCGTTCCCTGATCATGGAAGAGCGCCAGTCGGGCGTGCGTCAGGCGGTGGAGACGGCCTACGGTCTCTTGCAGCACCACCAGGAGCAAGCCTCCCGAGGACTCATCAGCCAGTCCGAGGCCCGTCAACGCGCCACCCAGGCCATCAAGAGCCTGCGCTACAGCGGCGACCAGTACTTCTTCATCCAGGACACCGGGCTCCACATGGTGATGCATCCGACCAGCCCACGCCTGGACGGCACCGACGTCTCTGGCCTGAAGGATCCTGACGGACGGATGCTCACGCTTGAGATGAACAAGCTCGCCACGAGCCAGGGATCCGGCTTCGTGTTCTACCGATGGCCCAAGCCGGGCAGCGATGTGCCGATGCCCAAGGTCAGCTTCGTCAAGGCCTTCGCACCATGGAACTGGGTAATCGGATCCGGCGTCTACATCGACAGCGTCGACACGGTGATACATCGTCGCATCGCCGCTGCAGTGGCCGGCGCCAGCCTGCTCGCGGCGCTGCTGGGAGGCGTCGGCATCGTGATTGCGCGCGGCATGCTGCGCCAGCTCGGTGGTGAACCTGATGCCGCTGCCGGAATCGCGCACCGCATTGCCCAGGGTGACCTGAGCGTGGACGTCGAAGTCAGACGCGGCGACGAGCACAGCCTGCTGCACGCGATCAAGGCGATGCAGGAGAGCCTGCGCGGCTTGGTCGGCAGGGTGTTCACCGGCTCCGCGGGCGTGGCCAGCGCGAGCACCGAGATCGCGCAGGGCAACCATGACCTCTCCTCGCGCACCGGACAGCAAGCGGCCGCGCTGGAAGAGACGGCCGCGTCCATGCAAGAGCTCAGCTCCGCTGTGCTTCAGAACTCGGACAATGCGCGCCGGGCCGATGAACTCGCCCGCCAGGCCGCCGAAGCGCGGCACGCGGCGGAAGCGTCGTCGCCGAGGTGGTCGACACGATGAAGGGCATCGATCAATCGACCTGGCGCATCGCGGACATCATTGGCGTCATCGACGGCATCGCCTTCCAGACCAATATCCTGGCCTTGAACGCCGCGGTGGAGGCGGCACGCGCCGGTGACCAGGGACGGGGCTTTGCCGTCGTGGCCGCCGAGGTGCGCAGCCTGGCCGGCCGCTCCGCCGAGGCTGCGCGCGAGATCAAGCGTCTGATCGAGGATAGCGTCACGCGTGTCGGACGCGGCAGCGCCCTCGTCGAGCAGGCGGGAACCGCGATGGCCGAGATCGTCGCGAGCGTCCAGCGGGTCGCGGACATCATGGGCGACATCGCCGCCGCCAGCCGCGAGCAAAGCCAGGGCGTGATGCAGGTCAACCAGGCAGTCGTGCAGATGGACCTGGGCACCCAACAGAATGCGGCCCTCGTAGAACAGATGGATGCGGCGGCGTCCAGCCTCACGCCAGGCAATCATGGTGGTGCTGATGCTGGCCGGCGTGGCCCTGCTGGTCAGCACCGCACAGAGCCGGCTGGGCAATACGGCCGCCGGCATCGGCGTGGCGCTCGCCGGTCTGGCCGATGCCCACGCGCCGATCGCCTCGCTGGCCGGCCTGCATGCGGCCGGCCGCCTGCCGGTGGCGCAGTTCGTCGGCGGGGTGCTGCTGGCCATCAGCGTGAACTCGCTCACGCGCTGCGCGGTGGCCGCGGTCGCCGGGGGGCGTGGCTACATGCTGAGGGTCGGTGCGGCGCTCGCGGCCGGCGCCGCGCTGGCGTGGCTGGCTGCGTGGTGGACCGTGCTGGGTTGAAGACGGCTCGGCAGCGCCTTCACGCGGCCTTCGCGCCGAGCCGGCGCGTCGTCGCCATCCACTCCCTCTCCTTGCCCTCGTCCATCGGCTCGACGCTGCCCACCAGCGTCTCGCGCACGGGCGCGATGCCGACGAAGCCGAGGATGTTGCGCTCCAGCGCCTTCACGCTGTGCGCGCGGAAGTACCAGCGGTAGACCAGGGCGGGCATGCCCATCGTCACGACGAGACGCGCCGAGCGGCCCTTCAGGAGCTTCTCGGGCATGCGGCCGGCCTCCGCCCGCGACAGCGCGAAGCCCGGCCGCGCCACCTGCTCCAGGAAGCCCTTCAGCAAGGCCGGCATGCCGCCGAGCCAGAGCGGGAAGAACAGCACGAGATGTTCCGCCCAGGCGATGTCGGCCTGCGCCTCGGCCAGGCCGGCCGGCAGCGGGCCGGTCTCCCAGTCGGCCTTGCGGCGCAGCAGCGGGAAATCGAGCCGGGCCACGTCGATGCAGCGCAGGTCGTGGCCGGCATCTGTGGCGCCCGTGCCATAGGCCTGGGCCAGCGCATGGTTCAAGTGGCGCCCGGCCGCGTCGGGGTGCCCCTGGATGAGGGTGATGCGCCTGCCCATGGCCGCGCTCAGAAACGCCAGCCGACGCCGACGCCGGCCAGCCAGGGATCCACCTTGAAGGTGCCGACCTTGGTGCCGGCCGAGCTGACATCGGTGGAGATCTGCACCTTCTTCAGGTCCACGTTCAGGTAGAGGTTCTTGTCGATCCGCACGTCGAAGCCGGCCTGCAGCGCCAGGCCGTAGCTGTTCTTCTTCAGCGCGGGATGCAGCGCGGCCTGGACCGCGGGCGTGAAGCTCACGTTGGAGAAGCGGGTGTAGTTGACGCCGGCGCCGAGGTAGGGCTTGAAGCTGCCGAACTCGGTGAAGTGGTACTGGGCGGTCAGCGTGGGCGGCAGATGCTTGAGCGAGCCGATGTCGGCACCGCCCGCGCGGACGGTCTGCTTCTGCGGATAGGTCAGCACCAGCTCGGTCGCGAACTGCGGGCTGAAGAAATAGGAGATGTCCAGGTCCGGCAGCGTCTTGTTGTTGATCGAGAGGCCCAGGCCCGTCGAGTCCTTGTTGGCGCTGTCCAGGTGGACGGCGCGCAGGCGCACCAGCCAGGGCCCGTCCTGCGCCTGGCTCGCCAGCGGCGCCGCCAGGCCAAGGGCGAGTGCAGCGGCCATCCGCAGGGCCGTCGTCTTGCTGTCGTTCATGTGCATCTTCCTGTCGCTTGTCAATGAATGAGTGAATGAATGAATCACCGGCACTCATTTCACGACGGCAGGGACGGCTGCGCTTTGCGGTAGCTCAAAGCCTCTCGAAACGACCGGGGTCCGCCGGACCTGCTTCGCCTTTGATGCTTGTCAAGACGCGCGGCGGACGGCCGGAGGACAGTGGAGCCATGCACCGCTTCAACGACAGCCCGGAAAGGCCCGCCATGTACCAGCGCATCTTCGTGCCTTTCGACGGCAGCGGCCCTTCGCTGCAGGGCCTGGACCAGGCCATCGCGCTCGCGAAATCGAGCAGCGCGCGCTTGCGCGTCGCCTACGAGATCGACGAGCTCATCGGCGCCACGGGCTTCGAGTCCTATGCGATCTACGCCCGCGACGTACTGGCCGCCATGCGCCGCACCGGCGAGGGCATCCTGGCCCTCGCGCGTGAGCGTGCGAACGAGGCCGGCATCGCGGCCGAGACGGAGCTGTTCGAGAGCGGCGGCCACAACATCGCCGCCCGGATCGTCGAGCACGCCATGCTCTGGCAGGCCGACCTGATCGTGATCGGCAGCCACGGACGACGCGGCGCTCCGCGGTTCTTCATGGGCAGCGATGCCGAGAACATCGTGCGGCTGGCCCCAATGCCGGTGCTGGTCGTGCGCGAGGCGCACGCGGCCGCCTTGTGAGCATCGGTGCCGGGCTTGACGCCGGTCAAACCGGCCGCCGCAGGCGCGGCCTATCGTGAACGCCATCCTTCATTCCGCCAGGAGCCTGCCATGTACATGACCATCCTCGTCCCCGTCGACGGCAGCGCGACCGCGAACGCCGGACTCGCCGAGGCCATCCGCCTCGGGCGGCTGACCGGCGCCACGCTGCGCCTCCTGCACGTCGCCGACCTGCGGCCCTATGCCAGCGGCTACGACGCCAGCATCGGCTACACCGGCGACCTGATCGAGCGGGTGCGCGAGTCCGGCCTGGCCGTCCTGAAGGAAGCCGAGGCCCAGGTACGCGCTGCCGGCCTCGCGGTGCAGACGCAGCTGATCGAAACCTTCTCGGCCCGCGCCAGCGACCTGATCGTGGACCAGGCGAACACCTGCGGCGCCGAACTGGTCGTGATCGGCACCCACGGCCGCCGCGGCATCCAGCGCCTGATGCTGGGCAGCGACGCGGAACAGGTGCTGCGCCAGTCGCCGGTGCCGGTGCTGCTGGTGCGCGGCCGGCCCGAGACCACCCCGGTGCAGGCCTGACGCCCCCGCACCGCACGCCCCTGCTGCCGAGGATGCCCCGATGACCCTGCGCCACCTGGATCGACTGCTGACGCCGAACTCCGTCGCCGTGTTCGGCGCCTCCGACAAGCCCGGCCGCGTCGGTACGACCGTCTGGCGCAACCTGCTGGCCGGCGGCTTCACGGGCCCGGTGCTGCCGGTCAATCCGCGCCTGGCCGAGCTCGACGGCCGGCACTGCTACCGTGATGCCGGCGCGCTGCCGGTGGTGCCCGAGCTGGCCGTGCTGTGCACGCCACCCGAGACCATCCCCGGCCTCGTGGCGGCCTTGGGAGCGCTCGGCACCCGCGCGGCAGTCATCGTCACCGCCGGGCTCACGCCCGACCAGAAGCAGCAGGCCCTGGACGCCGCGCGCCCGCACCTGCTGCGCCTGCTGGGCCCCAACTGCATCGGCCTGCTGAGCCCTCACATCGGGCTGAACGCCAGCTTCACGCAGGCCAATGCACTGCCTGGTGACCTGGCGCTGGTCTCGCAATCGGGCGCGCTGCTCACCGCGCTGCTGGATTGGGCCAATGCCGAGCGCATCGGCTTCTCGCACCTGATCTCGCTGGGCGAGCACGCGGACGTGGACTTCGGCGACCTGCTCGATCACCTCGCCACCGACCGCCACACCCGCGCGATCCTGCTCTACATCGAGTCGGTCAGCGCGCCGCGCAAGTTCATGTCGGCCGCGCGCGCGGCAGCCCGGGCCAAGCCGGTGATCGTGGTGAAGGCCGGCCGCGCCGCCGCCGGCATGCGGGCCGCGGCCTCGCACACCGGTGCCCTGGCCGGCTCGGACATCGTCTACGACGCCGCGATCCGCCGCGCCGGCATGCTGCGGGTGGACACGCTCAAGGAGCTGTTCATCGCCGCGCAGACGCTGGCCCGCTTCCGCGACAACCCGGCCAGCCGCCTGATGGTGATGACCAATGGCGGCGGCGCCGGCGTGATGGTGGCCGATGCGGCCTCGGCGCTGGGCGTGGAGCTGGCACCTGTGGGCCGGGAACTGACGACGCAGCTCGATGCGCTGCTGCCGCCCCACTGGTCGCACGGCAACCCGATCGACATCATCGGCGACGCGCCGGCGCAGCGTTACGTCGACACGCTGCAGGCGCTGTTCGCCGCGCCCGAGGCGCAGGCGATCCTGCTGGCCCACGCGCCCACGGCCATCGTCTCCAGCACCGATATCGCCAAGGCCTGCGCGCCGCTGATCGCCGCGCATCCGGGCCGGGTGCTGAGCTGCTGGCTCGGCGGCGACGCGGTGGCGCCGGCGCGGCACGCCTTCGAGGCCGCAGGCATCGCGGGCTACGAGACGCCCGAGGAGGCGGTGCGCGCCTTCTCGCTGATGCAGACCTACCGGCGCAACCAGATGCAGCTGCGCGAGACGCCGTCCGCCAGCGCCAACGGCGCGCCGGACCTGGGCCGGGCACGGGCCATCGTCGCCGCCGCGCTGTCGCGGGGCCGCGAGTGGCTGGACGAGATCGACGCCAAGGACCTGCTGGCCGCCTACGGCATCCCGGTCGTGGCCACGCGCCGCAGCGGGCCCTCGGCGGACGAGGCGGCACAGGCCGCCCGCGGGATCGACGGGCCGCTCGCGCTGAAGATCGTCTCGCCGGATCTGCTGCACAAGTCCGATGCCGGCGGCGTGCGCCTGGACCTGCACGGCGAGGCCGAGGTGCGCGCCGCTGCCGCCGAGATGCTGGCGCGGCTGGCCGCCCTGCCCGCCCCGCCGCGCATCGAGGGCTTCAGCGTGCAGGCGATGGTGCGCCGGCCGCATGCGCAGGAGCTGATCGTCGGCGCGCACGTGGACTCGATGTTCGGCCCGGTGCTGCTGTTCGGCCAGGGCGGCACGGCGGTGGAGGTGCTGGATGACCACGTGGTCGCGTTGCCACCGCTGAACCGCTCGCTGGCCCGCGCGGCCATCGAGCGCACCCGCGTGGCGCGGCTGCTGGCCGGCTATCGCGACCACCCGCCCGCGCATGTCGATGCGGTCTGCGACGTGATGATCGCGGTCGCGCAGATGCTGGCCGACCTGCCCGAGCTGGCCGAGCTGGACATCAATCCGCTGTGGGCCGACGAGGACGGCGTGGTCGCGCTGGACGGCCGGGTGCGCCTGTCGGCCGCGGCGCCGGCCGGGGTCGACCGCTTCGCGCTGCGGCCCTATCCGGCCGAGCTGGACCGCAGGGTCGACTGGCAGGGCCGGCACCTGCGCCTGCGGCCGATCCGCCCCGAGGACGAGGCGCAACACGCGGCCTTCCTCGACCAGATCGATCCCGAGGACATGCGCCTGCGCTTCTTCCAGGCGCCGCACCGGATGACGCATGACCAGCTCGCCCGCATGACGCAGATCGACTATGAGCGCGAGATGGCCCTGGTGCTGGTGGACGAGCAGGCCGAGGGTGGTCCGCGCACGCTCGGCGTGGGCCGTCTGGTGCGCGACCCGGACAACGTGGAGGCCGAGTTCGCGGTGATGGTGCGCAGCGAGCTGAAGGGCCAGGGCCTCGGCCGGATGCTGATGAAGGCGCTGCTGGACTACGCCGCCTCGCGCGGCACGCAGCGCGTCGTCGGCGAGGTGCTGCGCGAGAACCACGCGATGCTGGGCCTGGCCCGCGAGCTGGGCTTCGGGAGCCGGCCGCATCCCGAGGACCCGGGCGGCCTGCTGCGCGTGAGCCGCGACTGCGCGGCCTGATCCGACGATCGGGCCGGTCTCAGCGCAGCAGCAGCACCGGCACCTTGCAACTCGCGAGCACGCGGGTCGCGACGGAACCGAGCACCACGTTGGCAAGCGCGGAATGGCCATGCGATCCCATGACGATCAGGTCGAAGCGCTCGCTGCTCGCCTTGCTCGCGATGGCCTCGCCCGGGTGGCCGACGACCCAGCCGAACTCCGCGACGATTCCGGCCTTCTGGAAGGCGTCCCTCACCGGCCGCAGCGCCTGCTCGGCGTCATCCTCGTGGTAGGCGTGGGTCAGGGTCGGTCCGGCCATGGCGGCGGCCCGATGCGGCACCGCCAGCGCGACGGCAAACACCGAGAGCTGGTGACCGGCACGCAGCCAGTCGTTCGTGACGACGTAATCGATGGCACGGCGGGTGTAGTCGCTGCCATCGACGGCGAGAAGGATATTCATGCGGGACTCCCGGCCAGGATGTGGTGAGTGCCTGCAGCCTAGGCCCGCGCCGCGCGGCCTTGCTTGCGCCAGATCAACTCCGATCGGCAAGGCATATCGGGCGGACGATAGCAGCGATCCGGGCTTCGTCGAACCTTCCGCACTGTGGCCCACGTTTGCTCTAGATCAAGCCCGGCGACAGCCGCCGCGCCTATCTTGTCCCTGTGGGCCGTGCCCCGCGGCGCCGAGCTGATCGTCATCGTTACCCACGGCCGGCGCGGCATCGGCCGCATGGTGCTGGGCAGCGACGCGGAACAGATGCTGCGCCAGGCACCGGTGCCGGTGCCGCTGATCCGCCTCCTGCCGGACGAAGCGACCAGCAGCCACGTCTTGAATCCCGACACCCCCGAGAGGACAACACCATGAACACCATCGACAGCCTGTGCGTCCACGTGGACGCCTCGCCCCGCGCCGGCATGCGCCTAGCGCTGGCCCGGCAGCTGGCCACCCGCTGCGGCGCCCGCCGCATCGAGGCGATGTACTGCCGCACGCCGTGCTTCGCCGATCTCCCGCTGGCCTATGGCGCGGGCGCCGCCGGCGCGCCGGCTTTTCTTGACGACCTGTACGAGCAGCGCTATCAACGCGCCCGGCAGCTGTTCGACAAGGAGAACGCCGGGCATGCGATGCAATGGCGCGAGATCGCCAACGACGCCGTCGTGCCGGCCATGGCCGGGCGCGCCCTCTATGCGGACCTGATGGTGCTGGGCCAGCACCAGCCCGACGATCTCGACACGCTCAACACCCCGGCCGACTTCGTCCCCGCGGTGCTGATCGACAGCGGCAAGCCTGCCGTGGTCCTGCCCTATGCCGGCAGCTTCGGCGCCATCGGCGAGCGGGTGCTGATCGCCTGGAAGCCCACCCGCGAAGCTGCGCGGGCGCTGGCCGCGGCCATGCCGATCCTGCAGCGCGCATCGTCCGTGCACCTGGTGACGGACGCCGGGCGGACGGCCGCCATCGCCGATCTCGAAGCCTGCCTGCGCGCCCATGGGGTGGAGGCGCCGCTGAAGCAGCACGCGCCGCTCCCCGAGACCCGGCCGGGCGAGAGCCTGCTCTCGCTCGCCGCCGACTGCGACGCCGACCTGGTGGTCATGGGCTGCTACGGCCACAGCCGCGCGCGCGAATGGGTGATGGGCGGCGCCACCCGCACCGTGCTGGCCTCGATGACCCTGCCGGTGCTGATGGCGCACTGAGCGGCGCTCAGCTCAGCTCCACCGTCTCCAGGTAGTCCGGCACCCGGCAGGGCCAGCGCAGCTCGCGCTCGATGCGCTGGCGCAGCGCATCGGCCGCGGGCGGTTCTCCGTGCGTGATGAAGCTCATCCTCGGTGCCTGCTCGAAGCCGTGCAGCCAGGCCAGGATCTCGTCCGCATCGGCGTGGCCCGACAGGTTGCCGAGCACCGCCACCTCGGCCCGCACCGGCACATCCTCGCCGTGGATGCGGATCGTCCTTGCGCCGCCCAGCATCGCGGCGCCGCGCGTTCCGCCGGCCTGGAAGGAGGTGAACAGGATCGTGGTGCGCCAGTCGGGCGCGAAGGCCTTCAGGTGATGGACGACACGGCCGCCGGTCGCCATGCCGCTGGCGGCGATGATGATCATCGGGCCGCGGCGGGTGTTCAGCGCCACCGACTCCTCGACCGAATGGACGATCTTCGCGGCATGGCACATGGCCGCGCACTGCGCCTGGGTCAGGCGGTGCTCGGCGCGGTGGCGCCAGTAGACCTCGGTGGCGTCGGCCGCCATCGGGCTGTTCAGGTAGACGGGCAGGTCGGGGATGGCGCCGGTGCGCTTCAGCTCCGCGATGCAGTGCATCAGCGTCTGCGCGCGGCCCACCGCGAAGGCCGGAATCAGCAGCGCGCCGCCGCGCGCCGCGGTGCGCTTGACGACCTGGGCCAGCTGGGCCAGCACGTCGACGGGCTCGTGGATGCGGTCGCCGTAGGTCGACTCGGTCACCAGGTAATCGGCGCCCGCCATCGCGCGGGGCGGCCTCAGCACCGGATCGCAGGGCCGGCCCAGGTCGCCGGTAAACAGGATCGAGCGGCCGCCGCCCTCCACCCGCACGAGGGCCGCCCCGACCATGTGGCCCGAAGGCGCCAGCGAGGCGCTCATGCCCGGCACCGGGTGCCAGGTCTTGTCCGGCTCCACGGCCTGGAACAGCTCCAGCGCCCGCAGCGCATCCGCCTCGGTGTACAGCGGCTCGGCCGGCGCGTGCTTCGAGAAGCCGTGGCGGTTCGTATAGGCAGCCTCCTCTTCCTGCAGCCGGCCGCTGTCCGGCAGCATGATGGCGCACAGCTCGCGGGTCGCCTGCGTGCAGAAGACCTTGCCGCGAAAGCCCTGGCGCACCAGCAGCGGCAGGTAGCCGCTGTGGTCGATGTGGGCATGGGTGAGGATCACGGCGCCGATCTCGCGCGGGTCCAGCGGCAGCGGCGCCCAGTTGCGCAGCCGCAACTGCTTCCAGCCCTGGAACAGGCCGCAGTCGATCATCAGGCTGGCGCCTTCGTGGCGCAGCAGGTACTTGGAGCCGGTGACGGTGCCGGTGGCACCGAGGAACTGGAGCTGCATGGCGAACCTTCGTCGGGTCGATGTCCGTCCAGTGTGGCAAGGCGCGATCGCGCTTCGCTTGCGCTTTGTCAAAGCCGTCGTCGCAGCTCCGGCAGCGTCGCTGTTACCGAGCATTTACACCGCCCATACCTAACGTCACCGTTCCACTCACCCGGTTGGCACGGGAATACCCGGTGACTTCTAGCATTTCCTCATCCAATCCAATCCGAACCGAAGGGAGGTTCCATGCAAGACCACCACCCCGCCCACGAAGTGACCGGCCACGAATACCTCGTGCCCGAAGGCTCGCCGCTGGTCTCCACGACCGACCTCCAGAGCTACATCACTTACTGCAACCCCGCTTTCGTGGAGGTCAGCGGCTACACCCGCGAGGAGTTGCTGGGCCGGCCGCACAACATGATCCGCCACCCGGACATGCCGCGCGAGGCCTTCCGCGACATGTGGTCCACGATCCAGGCCGGCATGCCCTGGAGCGCGCTGGTCAAGAACTGCCGCAAGAACGGCGACCACTACTGGGTGGTGGCCAACGTGACGCCAGTCCTGGAGGACGGGCGCGTGGCCGGCTATATGTCGGTCCGCACGCGGGCGAGCCGAGCGCAGATCGAAGCCGCCGAGGCGCTCTACGCCGGCATGCGCGCCGAAGCCAAGGCCGGCCGCGTGCGCACCGTGCTGCGCCGCGGCCAACTGCACCGGCTGACTTTCACCGGCCGCCTGCGCTCGGCACTGGACTGGGGGCTGACGGCCAAGTTCAGCGTCATCAGCGCGGCACTGCCGATGCTCGCGCTAGCGATCGTTGCGGCGCTGCCGAATGCCGGCGGCCTCGCCCTGGTGCTGGCGCTGGCGCTGCTGACCGGCTTGTGGCTGCATCGCAGCGCCGTGGCGCCGCTGCAGTCGGTCATCCAGACCGCCAATCGCATGGCGGCCGGCGACCTGCATCAGGAACTGGCCGCCTCCGCCGGCGACGAGATGGGCCAGGTCAACCGCGGCCTGAACCAGCTCAACGTGAACCTGCAGGCGGTCGTCGGCGACGTACGCCAGCAGGTCGACGGCATCAGCAACGCCTCGCGCGAAATCTCCGACGGCAGCCTGGACCTCAGCGCTCGCACCGAGACGCAGGCGAGCAACCTGCAGCAGGCCGCGGCCTCGCTGGAGCAGATCACCGGCACGATCCGCGGCAATGCGGAGGCCGCGCAGTCCGCCAACGAGATGGCCGTGCAGGCGAGCACGGTGGCCGAGGCCGGCGGCCGCTCGGTCGACGCGGTGGCCGAGCGCATGCACGAGATCAAGCGCGCGTCCTCGCGCATCGGCGAGATCGTGCAGGTGATCGACGGCATCTCGTTCCAGAGCAACCTGCTGGCGCTGAACGCCGCGGTCGAGGCGGCGCGGGCGGGCGAGCATGGCCGCGGCTTCGCGGTCGTGGCCGGCGAGGTGCGCATGCTGGCGACCCGCACCCGCGAAGCGGCGCGGGAGATCAAGCAGCTGGTGGCCGAGTCGACCGAGCAGGTCGAAGGCGGCCGGCAACTGGCCGAGGACACCAGCCGCACGGTGAAGCAGACGGTGGCGGCCATCCGCACCGTCACCGAGCTGGTGGCCCGCATCAGCGAGGCCTCGCGCGAGCAGGCCACCGGCATCTCGGAAGTGAACACGGCGGTGGCGGAACTCGACGGGCTGACGCAGCAGAACGCGGCCATGGTCGAGCAGCTCTCGGCCTCGGCCGCTTCGCTGCACGGCCAGGCGGCGGCCGTCACCGAGGCCTTGCAGATCCTGCGCGCCTGATCGGAACCGCCCTCGCCTCCTGCATGTCTTGATGTCCGTCAAAACGGCGCCGTGTCAGGTGCCGCACACTGGCCTTGCAATCCATCACGGAGTCAGGCCATGTACCAGCGCATCCTTGTTCCCGTCGACGGCAGCGGCACCTCGGCCCGCGGCCTCGAAGAAGCCATCAAGATCGGCAAGCTGTGCGGCGCGCGGCTGAAGCTGCTGCACGTCGTCGAGCAGCTGATCTATGCGCCGGGCCTGCATGCCGACGTGGCGCCGCTGATGCGCGAGGAAGGCGAGCGGGTGCTGGCCCGCGCGCGAGCCCAGGTCGAGGCCGCCGGACTGGCGGTCGAGACCAAGCTGTTCGAGACGCAGAGCATCCGCCTGGCCGAACTGGTACGCAACGAGGCCCGGGCCTGGCAGGCGGAACTGGTCGTCATCGGCACCCACGGCCGGCGCGGCATGAGCCGCCTGCTGCTGGGCAGCGATGCCGAGCAGGTGCTGCGGCTGTCCGATACGCCGGTGCTGCTGGTGCGCGGCCAGGACGAGCCCGCGGCGGCCTGATCAGCCGGCGCACCAGGCCGCCACGCGCAGCCAGAGGCCCTGCGTCAGCGCCCAGCCGGACATCAGCACCAGCCCGCCGCCCGCCAGTCGCAGGCCCAGGGCGCCGACCCGTGCCGGGTCAGGCGCACCGCGGCCGCGGCGCTGCTGCCAGGCCTGCCAGCGTGCCCATACCCACGGCGCGACCACCAGCGCCGGCATCGAGCCCAGTGCGAACAGGGCCATCACTGCCATGCCGCCAGCGATGGTGCCCGCCAGCGCGGCCAGCAGCAGCGCCCCCTGCAGTGCGGCGCAGGGCAGCAAGGCCCACATCAGGCCGGCCAGGCTGGCCCGCACGGGCTGCCGCGCACCGGGGAAGAAGCGAAGCGGCACGGCACCCGTGCCGCCCTGAAGGCGCGGCTGCCGGCCCGTGGCCAGCCACCACAGGCCCAGCGCGAAGACCGCCAACTGCACCAGCATCCAGACCGGGCGCAACGCCGGTGCCGCCGCGCCGAGACGGGCCAGTGCCGCCATGCTGCCTGCCGCCACGCCACCCGCCAGCGCATAGCCCAGCAGGCGGCCGGCGTGGAAGCCCACGCTGCTACTGCGGCAGCCGCTGGTGAGCGCGGCACAGGGGGCGCTGCACATCAGCAGGCAATGCGGCGAGGCGGTCAGGCCCAGGGCCAGGCCGGCCAGCGAGAGGGCGGCGATCATCGTCAGATCACACGGGAGAAGCGCTCGCGCTGCCGATCGCTGCTCAGGTTGCGGTCGAACACCGCGGCGACCGCGCGCACGAGAAACCACCCCGCCGCCGTCACCTGGATCGCGGCCGGCTCCAACTGCACCAGGCCGGCCTCCGCCAGGTCCGCGAGCTGGGCCAGCTCGGCGGCAAAGCAATCCTGCATGCGAACCAGGTGAGCTTGCTCGATGGCCTCGAAATCGACGCGGCCCTGGCACATCAAGGCCATGATCACGTCGCGGCGCAGCAGGTCGTCGCGGCTCAGCGCGATGCCGCGCTCCACCGGCAGCTGGCCCTGGCGCAGGGCGTCGTAGTAACCATCCAGTGACTTGACGTTCTGGTAGTAGCAGGCGCCGACGCGGCTGATCGCGCTGACGCCCAGGCCGATCAGGTCGGCATCGGGCTGCACGCTGTAGCCCTGGAAGTTGCGGTGCAGGCGGCCCTGCGCCTTGGCCACGGCCAGCGAATCGCCGGGCAGAGCGAAATGGTCCATGCCGATGTACTGGTAGCCGTGGGCCACGAAGCCGGCGATGGCGCCGCCCAGCATCTGAATCCGCTGCGCCGCGTCGGGCAAGTCCGCCGTCGCGATGCGGCGCTGCGGCTTGAAGCGCTGCGGCAGGTGGGCATAGGCATAGAGCGCGATGCGGTCCGGGCGCAGGCTGCCGACCTGGGCCACGGTGCGGGCGAAGCTCTCAGGGGTCTGGCGCGGCAGGCCGTAGATCAGGTCGACGTTGATGGAGGCGAAGCCCAGGCGCCGCGCGTGCTGCATCAGCTCGCGCACCTGCTCGAAGGGCTGGACGCGGTGCACCGCCTGCTGCACCGCCGCGTCGAAATCCTGCACGCCGAAGCTGATGCGCCCGAAGCCCATGCCGCGCAGCCGGGCCAGGCGCTCGGGCGAGACCGTGCGCGGGTCGACCTCGATGGACACCTCGGCCGAGGGCGTCAGCTGGAAGGCGCTGCCGAGCAGCCGCATCAGCTGCTCCAGTTCGTCGTCGGACAGGAAGGTCGGCGAGCCGCCGCCCAGGTGCAGCTGCGACACCGCCCGGCCCGGGCCCGCCGCGGCCACGACGAGCTGCAGCTCCTGCGCCAGCGCGTCCAGGTACGGCCGGGCGCGCTCGTGGTGGCGGGTGATGACCTTGTTGCACGCGCAGTAGTAGCAGACCGACTCGCAGAACGGGATGTGCACGTACACCGACAGCGGCGACGAGGACGCGAGCCCGCCCGCCATCGCGCCGCGCCCGCGCAGGCTGAGCGCGCGCAGCGCATCGGCCGGGCCGAAGGCCTCGACGAAACGATCGGCCGTGGGATAGGAGGTGTAGCGCGGGCCGGGCGCGTCGAAGCGCCTCAGCAAGGCCTCGCTCAAGACATCGTTCAAGACCTCGGGCAGGACGGTGGCGGGAGCATCGACTTTCATGCGGACTATCGTGCATGCGCACGGACCCGCCTGCCTTGACATTGCGCAAGCCTCGCGCAGGGTGCCGGGCGAAGAATGGCTTCATGACTCCCCTGCCCCTCCAAGCATCGCCTGTGCCAGGCGCCGTCGCCTGCTCCAACTGCAATCTGCGCGAGCTGTGCCTGCCGATGGGCTTCACGCCCGAGGAATTCGCCCGGCTCGACGCGCTGGTGGCGACGCGCCGCTCGCTCCAGCGTGGCGAGACGCTGTTCCGCAGCGGTGACCCGTTCCGGGCGCTGTACGCGGTACGCACCGGCTTCTTCAAGACCCGGGTCGGCTCGGAGGACGGGCGCGACCAGGTGACCGGCTTCCAGATGGCTGGTGAGCTGCTGGGCCTGGACGGCATCAGCAGCGACCAGCACAACTGCGACGCGGTGGCGCTGGAGCACTCGCAGGTCTGCGTGATCCCGTTCGCGCAGCTGGAGACGCTGTCGCGCGGCTTCCCCGAGCTGCAGCGCCAGTTCCACAAGATCATGAGCCGCGAGATCGTGCGCGATCACGGCGTGATGCTGCTGCTGGGCAGCATGCGGGCCGAGGAGCGGCTGGCGGCCTTCCTGCTGAACCTGGCGCACCGGCTGAAGGCGCGCGGCTTCTCGCCCTCCGAACTGCTGCTGCGCATGTCGCGCGAGGAGATCGGTACCTACCTGGGCCTGACCTTGGAGACGGTCAGCCGATGCTTCTCGCGCTTCCAGGAAGATGGCATCCTGGAGGTGCGACAGCGCCGAGTCAGCATCGTCGACCAGACTGCGCTGGAGCGTCTCGTCGGCGGCTGAGCACCGCCCCTCCTCCCCAGCGAAGGTTCAAGAAGATGTCCCTGATATCCGTAAGCGATCTGTATCGGAGCAAGCGGCAGCCGGCCGCCGAAGCGGTGCGCCAGGTGTGCGATGGCGATTCCATCATCGTGCCGACCGGTGTCGGCGAACCGCCGACCCTGCTCGCCGCCCTGTCCGAGCAGCGCCGCGGCTGGCGCGACGTGAAGGTGCTGCAGATCCTTGCGATGCGAAAGTACGGCTACATCGACCCGGAGACGACCGAGCACGTGCGGCACGTTGCGCTGTTCTTCGGCGGCGCCACACGCGCCGGCGGCAAGGAGGGCTGGATCGACTTCCTGCCCAACTACTTCTCCGAGATCCCGCAGCAGATCGAGCGCGGGCTGATCGCCGCCGACGTGGTCTTTGCGATGGCCTCGCCGATGGACGCGCACGGCTACTTCTCGATCAGCCTCGGCGCGGACTACACGATGGCGGCAATCGCCAAGGCACGCGCGGTCGTGCTGGAGGTGAACCCCAACGTGCCCTATGCCTACGGCAACTGCCTGGTGCACGTGTCGCAGGTGACGGCGCTGACCGAGAGCGAGGACCCCGTGCTGGAGGTCGGCCTGCCGAAGATCGGCCCCGTGCAGCAGGCCATCGGCGGCCACGTGGCCGCGATGATCGAGGACGGCTCGACGCTGCAGATCGGCTACGGCGGCATCCCGGACGCCGTGGTCATGCAGCTGACCGACAAGCACGACCTCGGCATCCACACCGAGATGCTGGGCGATGGAATCCTGTCGCTGATCGAATCGGGCGTGGTCACCAACCGGCGCAAGAACTACCTGCCCGGCAAGACCATCGCCACCTTCGCGCTGGGCTCCGCCAAGCTCTACCGCTACATGGACCGCAACCCGGCGCTGGAGATGCACCCGGTGCAGTTCACCAACGATCCCGCGCTGGCCTCGCGCAACGACAAGCTCGTCGCCATCAACGCCACCTTGCAGATCGACCTGCTGGGCCAATGCGGCTCGGAGAGCCTTGCCCACCTGCCCTACTCCGGCACCGGCGGGCAGTCCGACTTCGTGCGCGCCGCCAACCGCTCGAACGGCGGCAAGGCCATCATCGTGCTGCCCTCCACGGCCAAGGACGACTCGATCTCCCGCATCGTCCCCGTGCTCGCCCCGGGCACCCATCTGAGCACCAGCAAGAACGACATCAACTACGTCGTCACCGAGCACGGCGTGGCGCAGCTGCGCGGCAAGTCGGCGCGCCAGCGCGCCGGCGAGCTGATCGCCATCGCCCACCCGGACTTCCGCGCCGAGCTGCGCGAGCAGGCCCGGCGCATGGGCCTGGCCTGATCTATTCCGGCTCGGGCGCGTCGAGCAGCGCGGTGATCGCCGTCGACGTGGCGATCACGCCCCAGAAGGCGAAGAAGCACAGCGAGTAGACGGTCATCCGCGAGGCTTCGATCGCGGCGCCACCGAACCAGCGCAACTCGCCCGGGTCGACCAGCGCGAACACCAGCATCTCGATCACGCCGGCCATCAGGAAGGCCGGCCAGAGGATGGCCAGCAGCCGCGGCGGCCGGTATGGGGCCGGCGCCATCTCAATGCTCATCGGCAGGCGTGGCGGCATGATTGCGGGCCTGTTGGGCGGGTGTCAGCGCGTGGGCGTGCGAGGTGGTCTCGACAGGTAGCGGACGATCGCCGCCGCGCACGGCCAGCCCCAGCGTGACGAAGCTGGCCACCACGACCAGCGCCGGCCCCATCACCACCAGCCACATCATGCCCACGCGCCACCAGGGCTGCGGCGTCTCGGTTCGACTCATGCTTGCTCCTCCAGGCCCGGATTCATCGCGGGATGACAAAGGTCGACTTCTCGGCCACCTGCGGCGGCTGGCCATCGATGCCGACGCGAAAGCGGAACGGATGCGCACCCGGCCCGGCCGCCGCGGCGGCGGCCGGCGCCATGCGCACGGCCAGCGCTACCCAGCGCGCCTCGGCGGGCGCCACGTCCACGCCAGCGGCGTCGACGATGCGCGCCTGCGCCAGCCCTTCGATCTCGATGGCGTAGCGCTGCGGACGCTCGGTGGCGTTCATCAGCTGCAGCCGGTAGATGTTCTCCACCTCGCCCTTGCCGACGATGCGCGCCAAGGTCGAGCGGTCGCGCACCACGTCGACCCGCACCGGCGCGCGCCGGGCCAGGCTCGCCGTGAACGCGAGCGAGATGACCAGCAACACCAGGCCATAGACCAGCACCCGCGGGCGCAGAACACGTTCGAGGATTCGGGCGCGGGTGAACTGCTGCTGCAGGCCGTTCTCGGTGGCGTAGCGGATCAGGCCGCGCGGGTAGCGCAGCTTGTCCATCATGTGGTCACAGGCGTCGATGCAGGCGGTGCAGGCGATGCACTCGTACTGCAGGCCCTGGCGGATGTCGATGCCGACCGGGCAGGCCTGCACGCACAGGCCACAGTCCACGCAAGAGCCCAGGCCGCTCGCAGCCAGGTCGGTACCTCGACCGCGCGGGCCGCGCGGCTCGCCGCGGGCCGTGTCGTAGCTGATGATCAGCGTGTCGCGGTCGAACATCGCGCTCTGGAAGCGGGCATAGGGGCACATGTACTTGCACACCTGCTCGCGCAGGAAGCCGGCATTGCCGTAGGTGGCGAGGCCGTAGAAGTTGACCCAGAACCACTCCCAGGGGCCGAAGCCGAGCGTGAAGGCCTCGGCCCACAGCGCGCGGATCGGCGTGAAGTAGCCGACAAAGCTGAAGCCGGTCCACAGGCCGATGGCAAGCCACGCGGCATGCTTGCCCGCCTTGCGCCAGAGCTTGTTCCAGCTCCAGGGCGCGGCGTCGAGCTTGATGCGGGTGCCGCGCTCGCCCTCGAAACGGTGCTCCACCCACAGGAAGATCTCGGTGTAGACCGTCTGCGGGCAGGCATAGCCGCACCACAGCCGGCCACCCACCGCGGTGAAGAAGAACAGGCCATAGGCGCTGAGCACCAGCAGGCCGGTCAGGTAGATGAAGTCCTGCGGGTACAGGACCAGGTCGAAGATGAAGAAGCGCCGCGCGGCCAGGTCGAACAGCACCGCCTGCCGGCCGTTCCAGGGCAGCCACGGCAGACCGTAGAACAGTGCCTGCGTGAGCCAGACCATGATCCAGCGCCAGCGCGAGAACCAGCCCTGCACCGAGCGCGGGTAGATCTTGCGCTGCTTCTCGTACAGGAACACCGAGACCGCCGGCGCCGCCGCGATGGGGATGACGCGCCTGACAGCGTCGGTGACCAGGGGCTCGTCCATTGCTTCAGCGGGCCGCGGCCAGCGTCCCGTCCTTGGCCGCGGGCGGTGGGCTATCGCCCCGGTTCGACAGGCCCCACACATAGGCCGCCAGCACGCGAATCTGCTCGGCGCTGAGCCGCTCGGCATGGGCCGGCATGACGCTGTGCTTGCCCTTGTTGATCATCGCGGTGACGGCGGGCACGCCCCAGCCGTGCAGCCAGATGTCGTCGGTCAGGTTGGGCGCGCCGATCAGCGGGTTGCCGGTGCCCTTGGCGCCGTGGCAGGCCGCGCATGCCGTGAACTTGCTGCGGCCATAGGCGGCGCTGGTCTTGTTCTCCTCGCTGCCCGACAGGCTCAGCACGTAGTTCGCGAGATCCCGCACGTCATCGGCATTGCCCACGGCGGCGGCCATCGGCGGCATCGTGCCCTGGCGGCCCTGGGTGATGGATTCGACGATCTTCTCGGGCGTGCCGCCGTAGAGCCAGTCGGTGTCGGTCAGGTTCGGGAAACCCTTGCTGCCCTTGGCATCGCTGCCGTGGCAGCCGGCGCAGTTGTTCGCGAACAGCCGCTCGCCCACGGCCATGGCCCGCGGATCCCGCGCCAGGTTCTCGAACGCGAGCGGCGCGAAGCTGGCATAGACCGGCGCGGCCGTGGCGCGAGCCTGCTGCTTTTCCTGCTCGTACTCGGCGGCGCTGCTCCAGCCCAGGCGGCCGGCCAGGCTGCCCAGGCCGGGATAGAGGCCCAGGTAGATGCCCGCGAACACGACCGTCAGTACGAACAGCCACATCCACCAGCGCGGCAGCGGGTTGTTCAGCTCCGTCAGGTCCTCGTCCCAGACGTGGCCGGTGGTGTTGTCGCCCGACATTGGCTTGGTGCGCGCCGCCACGAAGAGCAGCACGATGCAGGCCACGAGGCCCAGGACGGTGGCGGCCCCGATGTAGGCGGACCAGCCTTCGTTGAAGAAGTCGCTCATGGTGTGCCATCCTCGAAAGGCAGGCGTGCGGCCTCGTCCAGCGCCTGGCGGCGGGTCGGCCAGAAGGTCCAGGCCATCAGGGCCAGGAAGAGCAGCAGGCTCAGCAAGGTGACGGCGCTGCGGAAGTCGTTGAGATCCATGTTCGTGTTCTCCTACTTGACCAGCGTGCCGAGCGACTGCAGGTAGGCGACGACGGCGTCCATCTCCGTCTTGTCCTTGACCGCTTCGGCGCTGCCGGCAACGTCGGCATCGGTGTACGGCACACCCAGGCGCTGCATCGCACGCACACGCGGCGGCACGCTGGCCGGGTCGATCTGCGCCGCGGAGAGCCAGCTGTAGGCCGGCATGTTCGATTCGGGCACCAGGTCGCGCGGGTTCTCCAGGTGCAGGCGGTGCCAGTCGTCGCTATATTTGCCGCCCACGCGCTGCAGGTCCGGGCCGGTGCGCTTGCTGCCCCACTGGAACGGGTGGTCCCAGACGAATTCACCGGCCGTTGAATAGTGGCCGTAGCGCAGCGTCTCGGCGTGCAGCGGGCGGATCATCTGCGAGTGGCAGTTGTAGCAACCCTCGCGCAGGTAGACGTCGCGTCCCACCAGCTGCAGCGGCGTGTAGGGCTTGAGCCCGGGCACCGGCTGCGTGGTGGAGCGCTGGAAGAACAGCGGCACGATCTCGACCAGGCCGCCGACCGCAATCACCAGCAGGATCAGCACGATCATCAGGAAGTTGCTGGTCTCGATGCGTTCGTGGCCGGAGGGGCTTGTCGTTGTGATGGTCATGTCGGTCTCCTTTCAGGCGTGGGCGAGGCGGGCCGGGATCGGCGAGGGCTGCACGCGCCCGGCACGCACCGTCATCACCACGTTCCACACCATCACCACCATGCCGGCCAGGTACATCAGGCCGCCGATGAGACGAACGACGTAGAAGGGCCAGGTCGCCTTGACCGATTCCACGAAGGTGTAGACCAGCGTGCCGTCGGGGTTGACCGCGCGCCACATCAGGCCCTGCATCACGCCGGCGATCCACATCGCGGCGATGTAGAGCACGATGCCCAGCGTGGCGATCCAGAAGTGCAGGTTGATGGCCGGCACGCTGTACATCTCGGTGCGGCCGTACATGCGCGGGATCAGGTAGTACAGCGAGCCCATCGAGATCAGGCCCACCCAGCCGAGCGCGCCGCTGTGCACATGGCCGATCGTCCAGTCGGTGTAGTGGGAGAGCGCGTTGACGGTCTTGATCGACATCATCGGCCCCTCAAACGTGGACATGCCGTAGAAGGACAGCGCCACGATCAGGAACTTCAGGATCGGGTCGTCGCGCAGCTTGTGCCAGGCGCCCGACAGCGTCATCACGCCGTTGATCATGCCGCCCCAGCTCGGCGCCAGCAGCACCAGCGAGAACACCATGCCCACGCTCTGCGCCCAGTCGGGCAGCGCCGTGTAGTGCAGGTGGTGCGGGCCGGCCCACATGTAGGTGAAGATCAGCGCCCAGAAGTGGACGATGGAGAGCCGGTACGAGTACACCGGCCGCCCGGCCTGCTTGGGGATGTAGTAGTACATCATCCCGAGGAAGCCTGCCGTGAGGAAGAAGCCCACGGCGTTATGGCCGTACCACCATTGCACCATCGCATCCTGCACGCCGGCATAGGCCGAGTAGCTCTTCCAGAAGCTCACCGGCATGGCCGCGCTGTTGACGATGTGCAGCACCGCCACCGCGATGATGAAGGCGCCGAAGAACCAGTTGGCCACGTAGATGTGGCGCACGCGGCGCCGGCCGATGGTGCCGAAAAACACGATCGCATAGGCCACCCAGACGACGGCGATCAGCAGATCGATCGGCCACTCCAGCTCCGCGTATTCCTTGCCCTGCGTGTAGCCCAGCGGCAGCGTGATCGCGGCGGCCACGATGACCAGTTGCCAGCCGACGAAGACGAACTTCGCCAGCGCCGGCAGGAACAGCGGCACCTGGCAGGTCCGCTGCACCACATGGAAGCTGGTGGCCATCAGCGCGCAGCCACCGAAGGCGAAGATCACCGCGTTCGTGTGCAGCGGCCGCAGCCGCCCGTAGCTGAGCCAGGGGATGCCGGCCGTGAGGTCCGGGAACGCCAGCTGGGCTGCGATCAGGCAGCCCACCAGCATCCCCACGACGCCCCACAGCACGGAGGCCAGCGCGAAGCCGCGCACGGTCTCGTCGGTGTAGTTCACCGGCACGGCCGGGTGGGCACTTGGGTCCATCGCTTCATCCCTCGCTTGCTTGACGATGAGGGATTCTTGGGCGCCGCTCGATCAGGGACTTTGATAACGATCAAGCTCGGCGTCATCAGCGTCCAAAATCCTTTCGCCCTGTTGTTCGAGGTCGTCGAACTGTCCGCCGTGCAGCGCCCAGCCGAACACGCCGATGATCGCGAGCACGACCACGGCGGACATGGGAATGAGCAGGTAGAGGATGTCCATCGGCGTGTCAGCGAGAGAGCCTCAATGAGTTGAGCACCACGCCCAGGGAACTGGCGGCCATGCCCAGGCCGGCGGCCCAGGGCGGCAGCCAGCCGCCGAGAGCCAGCGGCACGCAGGCAGCGTTGTAGAGCGCGGCCCAGGCCAAGTTCTGGCGCACGATGCGCAGCGTCTTCACCGCCACGCGGCGCGCCTGCGCCACGTCGCCCAGCCGGTTGGACAGCAGCACGCCATCCGCATGCTGGCGGGCGATCTCGGCGCCTGCGCCCATCGCCAGCGAGACGTCGGCCTGGGCCAGCACCGGCGCGTCGTTGATGCCGTCGCCCAGCATCGCCACCCGTTCGCCACCTGCCTGCGCGGCCCGGATCAGCGACAGCTTGTCCTCGGGCGAGGCCTGGGCATGCCAGTCGTCCAGGCCCAACGCTTCGGCCAGACGCTGCACACGCTGCGGCACGTCGCCCGAGACCAGCACCAGGCGCACGCCGTCCTGCTGCAGCGCGCGGATCGCGTCGGCCGCGCCGTCTCGTACCCGCTCCGTGATGCTGAAGCGGGCGACCGGCTGGCCCTGGCGCATCAGCCAGGTTTCGTTGGCGTCCGTATCAGATGGACCGGCCGGCCCCTTGCCGAGCAGCCAGCTCACGCCGGCCTCGTCATCGCCGCCGATGCCCTGCCCCGCCATCTCGTGCAGCCGGCTCCAGCAGAAGCTCGTGCCGCTCTCGCGCTGGGCCAGCGCCTGCGCCAGCGGGTGCGATGACCAGGCCGCCAGGGTGGCCGCGCGGGCCCAGAGCTCGGCTTCGGAGAAGGACGAATCGAGACAGTTCATCTGTGCGTCGCCCTCGCCGGCCTCGGTCAGCGTACCGGTCTTGTCCAGGAACAGCGTGCGCATGGCCGCCAGGTCTTCGATCGCATCGACACGCCGCAGCAGCACGCCGCGCCGGCCGATGGCCGAGGCCCCGGCCAGCCAGGCCGAGGGCGCGGCGAGCGACAGCGCGCAGGGGCAGGTGACGATCAGCACCGACACCGCCACCCACACCGCCCGCCCCGGCTCGACGAGGCTCCATACCGCCGCGGCCCCGGCCGCGAGCAGCAGCACCGCCCACAGGAAGGGGGCGGCCCAGCGGTCGGCGCTGCGCGTGGCGGACGGCCGCTGAGTCTGCGCATGGCGCATCAGCGCGACGATGGCCTCGTAGCGCGTGTCGGCGCCGACGCGCTCCACCCGCATCAGCACCGGCGCGCCCAGGTTCAGGCTGCCCGCGATGACGGCGTCGCCCGGCGCCTTGGGCTGCGGCGCCGCCTCGCCGTTGAGCAGCGATTCGTCCGCCTGCGTGCTGCCGGCGAGCAGCACGCCGTCCGCGGCGAAGGCCTCGCCCCGCGGCACGCGCACCCGGTCGCCACGGGCCAGCCGCAGCGCGCTGACCGGCTCGATGTCGCCCGACGCGGTCTCGCGCAGCACCGTCTGCGGCAGCCGGCCGATCGCGCCCTCCAGCGAGCGCAAGGCCGCATGGCGGGCGCGCAGTTCCAGGTAGCGGCCGCCGAGCAGGAAGCTGACGAACATCGTCAGCGAGTCGAAATAGACGGCGCTGCCGAAAGGCCCGCCTGGATCGAAGGCCGCGCCGCTGCTGGCGACGAAGGCCACCGCCAGGCCCAGGGCCACCGGCACGTCCATGTCGATGCGGCGATTGCGCAGCGCGCGCCAGGCATTGCCGAAGAAGGGTCCGGCCGAGAAGGCCATCACCGGCAAGGTCAGCAGCCAGCTGCCCCAGTCGAGCAACTGCTTCAGGTCCGGCGCCAGGTCGCCGGGGGCGCCGAGGTAGGACGGCGCGGCCAGCATCATGACCTGCATCGCGCAGAAGCCCGCGACGAACAATCGCCACAGCGCCTGGCGGCTCTCCTTCAGCCGCAGCGCGCGGGCGGCGGCGCCGGTGTCGGGCGCCGCGCCATAACCGAGCTTCTCGACGGCATCCACCAGCGCGGACGGGCGCGTGCGGTGCGGATCCCAGCGCACGGTCGCGCACTGGGCGGAGGGGCTGACCTGCGCGTCGAGTACGCCGTCCACCGCGCGCAGCGCGTCCTCGATGCTGCCGGCACAGGCGGCGCAATGCATGCCGCCGATGCGCAGCGAGGACTCGGCCAGGCGCGGCCTATCGCCCCCCCCGACCCAGCGGGTGAAGCGTTCGAACTCGAGCTGATCGTCTAGTGCGCGGTGGGCGGCGGCGGACATGCCGCGATCTTGGCGACCATCGCGCGAAGGGCCTTGAGCAAACGCAAACGAATGACCTGTTTGGCCTTAAACCGCCTCCTGGATCTGTGCACCCAGATAGGTCCACAGCCGCGGCGCACCGCTGAACGCCACATTGAATCGCAACCAGCCGCTCTGCCGAGGCTCGGCATAGAACAGGTGCCCGGGGCCGAGCATGATGCCGTTCTGCGCGGCCTGCTGGGACAACTCGGCGGCGTCGGGAACGTCGGGGTGGCGGGCCCAGACGTACATGCCGGCATCGGCCTGCGTGTGGAGTTCGAAACCGAGCTGGCGCAGTTGCCCTGACACCTCCTGCTGCGCGGCGGCAAGCCGTGTGCGGAGCTTGGTCAGATGCTTGCGCCAGCGGCCTTCGGTCAATGCGTGCAGCACGAGCCGCTCGGTCAGGTCGGACGAGGTCAGGCCCGAGATCATCTTGAGCGTAGCCAGGGCCTCCAGCAACTGCGGGGCGGCGGCCACGAAGCCCACCCGCAGGTTGGGCGAGATCGTCTTGGAGAAGCTGCCCAGGTAGGCCACGCGCTGCAGCTGGTCCAGGCTGGCGAGGCTCGGGTGCAGTTCGGGATCGAGGTCCGCGTAGATGTCGTTCTCGACGATAGCGAAATCGTGCAGATGCGCGAGCTGGAGGATGCGCAGCAGCTGGCCGATCGGCGCGCTGGAGTTGGTGGGGCTGTGCAGGCGCGGCTGGGTGAAGAACACCTTGGGTTTGTGCGCGGCCAGCAGCGCTTCGAGCGCAGGCAGGTCGTAGCCCTCGGGCGTGCGGGGCACGGGGAGCATCGTCGCGCCCAGGAAGCGCAGGACGTAGTGAATGTTCGGATAGCCGGGCGAGTCCACGAGCACTGGCTCGCCAGGCTTCACCCAGTGCCGCGCGAGCAGGTCGATGGCCTGGCTGGAGCCCTGGGTCAGCAGGATGCTGTCGGCGCTGGCCTTGATCTGCCGTTCGGCCAGCAAGTCCGCCAGCAGCGCCCGCAGCTCCGCGTGGCCGAAGGGCGAGCCGTAGCCGCCCAGTGCCGGACCCTCCTGCGCGAGCTGGCGAAATCTGCTGCCCCGCGGCGCGCCGGCCTAGAGTCGGCCGCCATCACATGTCTGCAGGAACCTGCCATGAGCTCCAAGAGCAATGCCGATCTGATGGCCCGCCGCCGCGCTGCCGTCGCCCGCGGCGTGGGCCAGGCCCATGAAATCTTCGTGGACCGCGCCGTCAACGCCGAGGTCTGGGACGTGGAGGGCAAGCGCTACGTCGACTTTGCCGGCGGCATCGCCGTGCTCAACACCGGCCACTGCCACCCGGAGGTGATCGCCGCCGTGCAGAAACAGCTGGGCCGGTACACGCACACCTGCTTCCAGGTGCTGGCCTACGAGCCCTACGTGGAACTGGCCGAGAAGCTCAACGCGCTGGCGCCCGGCGACTTCAGCAAGAAGACGCTGCTGCTTTCGAGCGGCGCCGAGGCGGTGGAGAACGCCGTCAAGATCGCACGGGCCTTCACCCGGCGCTCGGGCGTCATTGCCTTCAGCGGCGGCTACCACGGGCGCACGATGATGACCTTGGGCCTGACCGGCAAGGTCCTGCCCTACAAGAGCGGCTTCGGGCCCTTCCCCGCCGAGGTCTTCCACGCGCAGTTCCCGAACGAGCTGCACGGCGTGAGCATCGAGGCCGCGCTCGCCTCGATCGAGCAGATCTTCAAGAACGACATCGAGGCCGAGCGCGTCGCCGCCTTCATCATCGAGCCGGTGCAGGGCGAAGGCGGCTTCTACGTCGCCCCGGTCGAGTTCATCCGCAAGCTGCGGGCGCTGGCCGACAAGCACGGCATCCTGCTGATCGCCGATGAAGTGCAGACCGGCGCCGGACGCACCGGCACCTGGTTCGCCTGCGAGCAGTGGGGCGTGGAGGGCGTGGCGCCCGACCTGATCACCACCGCGAAGTCGATGGCCGGCGGCTTCCCGATCTCGGCGGTGGTCGGCCGTGCCAGCGTGATGGACGCACCCGATCCCGGCGGGCTGGGTGGCACCTACGCCGGCAGCCCGGTCGCCTGCGCCGCCGCGCTGGCGGTGCTGCGGATCTTCGATCAGGAACAGCTGCTGGCGCGCAGCCAGGCCCTGGGCGAGCGCATCAAGGCGCGCCTGTCGGACATGGCCCGCGAGCTTCCGGCGATCGGCGACGTGCGCGGCCTGGGGGCGATGGTGGCGCTGGAGCTGTTCGGCACGCCGGACGGGAAGGCGGATGTCCACAGGCCGGATGCCGCGCTGACCCAGCGTGTGCTGCGGGAGGCCGCGCAGCGGGGCCTGATCCTGCTGTCCTGCGGCAGCTACGGCAACGTGATCCGCATCCTCGTCCCGCTGACGGCCTCGGACGCGCTGATCGACGAAGGGCTCGACATCCTGCACGCCAGCCTGAAGGCTACGCGGGCTTCTTGATCACAGCGGAAATGCCGTGGACTTCTTGATCGTCCGCAGCACCAGCATCGAGTTCGAGCGGGCCACCTCGGGCAGTTGCATCAGCACCTGGGTGTGGAAGCGCTCCAGGTCCTCGGCGTCCTTGTAGGCGAAGCGGATCATGTAGTCGTTGCTGCCGGCGACGTAGAAGCAGTCCAGGATGTCGGGGCTGGCCATCACGGCGGCTTCGAAGGCATCCAGGGCTGCCGTCGTCATGCGCTCCAGATTGATGATCGTGTAGCTGGTGCCCTGCTTGCCCACGGCCTTCGGATTGATCAGGGCCACGTACTGGGCAATCACGCCGCTCTCTTCCAGCCGCTTGACCCGCCGCAAACAGGCCGAGGGCGACAGATGGACCCGTTGCGCCAGCTCCTGGTTGGCGAGCCGGCCGTCCTTCTGCAGCTCCTTGAGGATGGCCCGATCGATCGTATCCAATTGCACTTCAGAGCTCATTGAAAGAATTTTCTGTCTCGACGAGGTCACTTTATCGCAGCGGATTGCAAAAACGCGGGTTTAGCCTGCGTTCAAGCGCCTACATATTGCGCTGCCGCACGCCTAGACTTCACCTCGTCATCACGCAGCAATAAATGAGTTTTCTCGCCATCGATCGCGAACTGACCAAAGACTCCTACTACGCGGCCACGGCGCCGCGTGAAACGGCCTATGCGACCCTTCAGGAGTCGCTGGATGCGGACATTGCGATCGTGGGCGGCGGGCTGGCCGGCTTGTCCGCGGCCATCGAGCTGGCCGACAGGGGCTATCAGGTGGTGCTGCTGGAGGCTGCGCAAGTCGGCGGCGGTGCCTCGGGCCGCAATGGCGGCCAGGCAATCCACGGCCTCGCCAGCGACCAGTCCACCATCGAAGAGCAACTCGGGCTGGACGAGGCCAAGCGCATCTGGCGCATGAGCATCGAGGCGCTGGATCTGATCCAGGAGCGTTGCGCCCGCTTCGACATCGACTGCGAATACCAGGCCGGCTTTCTCGGCCTCTCCACCAAGCCGCGCAAGACGGACGAGCTGAAGACCTGGGCCGATCGCATGGCCGAGGTCTACGACTATCCGCTGCAGTGGATCGCCCCGCAGGAGATCCAGCAGTGGATCGCCAGCCCGCGCTTCCATGCCGGCGTGTACGACTCGCGCTCGGGCCATCTGCATCCGCTCAAGTACTGCCTGGGCCTGGCCCGGGCCGCGACGGCGCTGGGCGTGCGCATCTTCGAGCACAGCGCGGTCACGGCCATGGACCGCGCGATGACCAAGGGCGCGCAGCTCACGCTCCGCACCGAAGCAGGTCAGGTGCGCGCCAAGCAGGTGCTGCTGGCCGGCAACGTCTACCTGCCTGAGTTGTCACCCGACCTGGCACCCGAACTGAGCGCACGCGTGATGCCGGTCGGCACCTATATCGGCTGCACCGAGACTATGGACGCGGAGCGGCTGCGGGCTTTGATCCCCAGCCGCTCGGCGGTGTGCGACACCAACTTCGTGCTGGACTATTTCCGCCCGACCGCCGACCAGCGCCTGCTCTTCGGCGGCCGGGTCAGCTACAGCACGGTGCCGCCGCGCTCGCTGGTGGCCAGCATGCGCGAGCGCATGCTGCTGAGCTTTCCGCAGCTGCAGGACGTCGGCATGCAATATGCGTGGGGAGGCTTCGTGGACATCTCGATGAATCGTGCACCCGATTTCGGCCGCCTCGGCCCCGAGCAGAACATCTACTACCTGCAGGGCTTCTCCGGCCATGGCCTGACGCTGACCGGCCTGGCCGGCCGCGTGGTGGCCGAGGCCATGCACGGCGACGCGGCCCGCTTCGACACCTTTGCCCAGCTGCGCCACCGCCCCTTCCCCGGCGGCAGGCTGATGCGCACGCCGGCCCTCGTCCTCGGCATGAGCTACTACCGCCTGAGGGACATGCTGTGAGCCGCGCGCCGAACGCCAAGCCGGTGGTGCTGGTGCCGGCCTGCACGCGCCAGATCGGCGAGCACCCCTTTCACATCGCCGGCAAGAAGTACGTCGAAGCCGTGCGCCTGGCCGGCTGCCTGCCGGTGGTCGTGCCCAGCGGCGCGCCGCAGGAACTGGACGACTGGCTGGCGATCGCCGACGGCGTGTTCCTGACCGGCTCGCCCTCCAATGTGCATCCCAGCCATTTCGGCGAGGCGGTGCACAACCCGACCCTGCCGCTGGACGCCGACCGCGACGCCCTGACGCTGGACTTGATCCCCCGGGCGCTGCGCATGGGCCTGCCGCTGTTCGCGATCTGCCGCGGCTTCCAGGAAACCAATGTCGCGCTGGGCGGCTCGCTACACCAGGCGGTACAGGAGCAGCCGGGCCTGGCCGATCACCGCGACCCCGACGGCGAGCCGCCCGAGATCGCCTACGGCGAGCGGCATGAGGTGAACATCGTGCCGGGCGGCCGTCTCGCGGCCCTGCTCGGGCGCGATCGGATCCGCGTCAACTCGCTGCACGGCCAGGGCGTGAACGAACTCGCGCTGGGCCTGCGCGTCGAGGCCATGGCACCGGACGGTCTCGTCGAAGCCTTCAGCGTCGAGGCGAGCCCGAGCTTCTCGATGTGCGTCCAATGGCACCCGGAGTGGCGTGCCGGGCACAACCCGGTGTCGATGGCCCTGCTGACCGCATTCGGCCAGGCCTGCGAGGACTATCGCAACCGGATCCGCGAACCGCGGCACGACTTCAAGCGCGACCCCGACACCTAGCGTCGCTGTTTCGCGAGCCCGCCGTCGATCCCTTCCGGCCCGGCTTGCCTACCCGTTCGTCCGCCCCTGGGCGGTGGAAATCCAACGACATGAGGTACACATGGTGCTCAGAACTGAATTCACGTTCGTTGAACTGGAGCAATGGTTTCGCGACCATCGCGTGACCGAGATCGAATGCCTCGTGCCGGACCTGACCGGCGTGGCGCGCGGCAAGATCCTGCCGCGCGAGAAGTTCACCGAAGACCGCGGCATGCGCCTGCCCGAAGCCGTGGTGGCCATGGGCGTGACCGGCGAGTTCCCCGAGGAAGGCCCCTACTACGAGGTCATCAGCGCGAACGACCGGGACATGCACCTGCGCGCCGACCCGACCACCGCGCGCATCGTGCCCTGGGCCGTCGACCCGACGGCTCAAATCATCCATGACTGCTTCGACCGCGACGGCAATCTGGTGCCCTTCGCACCGCGCTCGGTGCTGCGGCGCGTGTGCAACCTGTTCGAGGCCGAGGGCTGGGACCCGGTCGTCGCGCCCGAGCTGGAGTTCTACCTGGTCGCCCGCAACACCGACCCCGACATGCCGCTGAAGCCGCCGGTGGGCCGCAGCGGCCGTGCCGAGACCTCGCGCCAGGCCTATTCCATCGACGCGGTGAACGAGTTCGATCCGCTGTTCGAGGACGTCTACGACTATTGCGAAAAGATGGAGCTGAACGTGGACACCTTGATCCACGAGGTCGGCGCCGGCCAGATGGAGATCAACTTCTTCCACGCCCATCCGATGGGCCTGGCGGACGAGGTGTTCTTCTTCAAGCGTACCGTGCGCGAGGCGGCGCTGCGCCACGACATGTTCGCCACCTTCATGGCCAAGCCGATCGCCGGCGAGCCCGGCAGCGCGATGCACATCCACCAGAGCGTGATCAACAAGAAGACCGGCCGCAACCTCTTCAGCAACGAAGACGGCTCGCCGAGCCGGGAGTTCTTCTGGTACATCGGCGGGCTGCAGAAATACATCCCCGCCGCCATGGCACTGTTCGCGCCCTACGTGAACAGCTACCGGCGCCTCGCGCGCTTCACGGCCGCGCCGATCAACATCCAGTGGGGCACGGACAACCGCACCGTGGGCATCCGCTCGCCGCTGGCCCCGCCCGAGGCGCGCCGCATCGAGAACCGCGTGATCGGCGCCGATGCAAATCCCTACGTGGCGCTCGCCGCCACCCTGGCCTGCGGCTACCTGGGCATCAAGAACCGTATCGAGCCGACGCCGGAGTGCAAGGGCGACGCCTACCTGGGCGACTTCCAGCTGCCGCGCAGCCTGGGCGAAGCACTGGAGCTGCTGCGCGCCGAGAAAGACCTGGCCAGCATCCTCGGCGAGCAGTTCATTACCGTCTACACCGAGGTGAAGGAAATCGAGCACGCCGAGTTCATGAAGGTGATCTCGCCCTGGGAGCGCGAGCACCTGCTGCTGCATGTCTAAACCTAGATTCGGCAGTTGACCGCTTTGAACGATCTACAACATCCGATGAACACGAACGTTTCACCGACTTACGCCTCTCACCTGTCGGGTGAGAACGCTACACACCCGCTGGTCCGGCGCTTCGGGCCGCATGCCGCGTTGCTCCTCCTCGTGGGCAGGAGCCCACTTCGTCGTCCCGCCTTGCCTGCGACCCGCTTCGCCGGCCCCTCGGGCGCGTTCAACTGCCGAATCTAGGTTGCATCAAGGAGCCCAGGATGAATGCCGTCACCCAAGAAAGTACCCGCCAGTGGCAGGAAGCCGATGCCCAGCATTTCCTGCATCCGTTCACCGATCACGCCGGCCTCGCCCGCAAGGGCGCGCGCATCATCACGCGCGCCGAGAACATCTACCTGTGGGACAGCGAGGGGAACAAGATCCTCGATGCGATGAGCGGCCTCTGGTGCGTCAATGTCGGCTACGGCCAGCAGCCGCTGATCGACGCGGCGACGCGCCAGATGAAGCAGCTGCCCTTCTACAACACCTTCTTCCAGACATCGCATCCGCCGGCCATCGAGCTGGCCGAGTTGCTCGCCCAGGTCACGCCGCCGCAGTTCCAGCACGTGTTCTTCACCGGCTCGGGCTCCGAAGGCAACGACACCATCGTGCGCATGGTGCGCCGCTACTGGGACATCAAAGGACAGCCGGCGCGCAAAGTCATCATCAGCCGTCTGAACGGCTACCACGGCTCCACGATGGCGGGCTCCTCGCTGAGCGGCATGAAGGGCATGCACGACCAGGGCGGGGTGATTCCCGACATCACCCACATCGAGCAGCCGCACTGGTTCGAGCTGGGTCGTGCGCACAGCCGCGAGGAGTTCGGCCTGATCGCCGCGGGCTGGCTGGAGGCCAAGATCCTCGAGGTCGGCCCCGAGCGCGTGGCCGCCTTCATCGGCGAGCCGGTGCAAGGTGCCGGCGGCGTGATGGTGCCGCCCAGCACCTACTGGCCGGAGATCCAGCGCATCTGCGACAAGTACGGAATCCTGCTGGTCAGCGACGAGGTCATCTGCGGTTTCGGCCGCACCGGCCACTGGTTCGGCTGCGAGACCATGGGCGTCAAGCCCGACCTGATGACCATCGCCAAGGGCATCACCTCCGGCTACGTGCCGCTGGGCGGCGTGATGGTAGGCGAGCGCGTGGCGCGTGCGCTGATCGACGAAGGCGGCGAGTTCAACCACGGCTTCACCTACTCGGGTCACCCGGTGGCCTGCGCGGTGGCGCTGGCCAATATCCGGCTGATCCAGCAGCTCGACCTGGTGCGCCATGTGCGCGAAGACATCGGCCCCTATCTGGCGGAACGCTTCGCGGAGCTGAACGACCACCCGCTGGTGGGCGAGGTGCAGACCTGCGGAATGATGGGCGCGGTGCAGCTCGTCAAAGACAAGGGGGCCAGCACCTTATTCCCACCTGACTTGGAAGTCGGCATGTTGTGCCGCGCCCACTGCTTCGGGAACGGCCTGATCATGCGCGCCGTCGGGGACCGGATGATCGTCGCACCACCGCTGGTGATGACCCGTGCGCAGGTGGACGAAATGATGGCCCTCGTTCGCCGTTGCCTGGACCTGACCCTCGCCGAGCTGCATCAACGCGGCTGGCTCTGACTTCAATCCTGGAGCTCCCATGCAGACCTTGAACATGAAAAACCATGCACCTCGTCGCGTCTCCGCCATCGCCGCGGCCTGCTGCCTCGTCGCAGCGGGAGCCAGCCAGGCCCAGGAGGCAACGAGCAGCCAGGACGCCGAGCAGCTCGGCCGGGTCGTCGTCACCGGCTCCAACCTGCGCCGCGCCTCGGGCGAGACGCCCAGCCCCGTGCAGGTGCTGAGCGCAGATGATCTCAAGCAGTCCGGCTACACCAGCGTGACCGACGTGCTGCATGGCATCACTGCCAACAATATGGGCTCGTTGAGCCAGGGCAACGCGTCGGCCTTCGCGGCCGGCGGCGGCGGCGTGTCGCTGCGCGGCCTGACCGTCGGCGCCACGCTCGTATTGATCAACGGCCACCGGATGGCCCCCTACCCGATGCCTGACGACGGCGAGCGCGACTTCGTCGATCTCTCCTCGATCCCCTTCGACACGATCGAACGCATCGAAGTGTTGAAGGATGGCGCCTCCGCCGTCTATGGCTCCGACGCGATGGCCGGCGTGATCAACATCATCCTCAAGCACAGCTTCACCGGCACCAGCCTCGTCGGCGAGGCGGGCATCTCGGGCAAGGGCGACGGCCGGACCCTGCACGGCTCGGTGACGCACGGCTGGGGCGACTTGGGCACCGACGGCTACAACGCCTACCTCTCGCTGGAGTACAAGAGTCAGAAGCCGATACTGCTGAGCGATCGCTCCTACCTGAACATCACCGATTGGACACGCTACGGCGGTGCCGACCTGAGCAGCGAAGGCAGCCCGTACTACCAGATCCAACCCAAGACGCAGAACCTCAACGTGTTGGGCAAGTTCACGCAGAAGATCGGCGACGACTGGGAATTCAACGTCCAGGGGTCGGTGTTCAACAGTCAGGCCACGCAGGTCGGCGTGTTCAATGGCCTCGCCGTCGACCCCGACAGCACGGCTTCCATCCCCACGCTGAAATGGGGTCCCGCCAACTATCTCAACCCGACCGTGGGCACGGTCGGGCCCATCGCCGTGCCGGCCGGCTATGTGGACGCCGGCTGGATCAACCTCAGCGATTTCGGCCCGCAGACGCAAAAGGCCAGCACCACCTCCTATCGCCTGGTGACGGAGCTCAGCGGGGAGGTCTCCGGATGGACCATCGACGCCTCGGCCGGGTGGACCCGCGCGGAGACGAAGCTCACCGCCAGCAATTTCCTCAGCGCCAACGCCTTCGCCGCCGCCGTCGGCAACGGCAGTTACGTGATCCCGGACAGCGTGCCGGCGAATCCCTATGCGCGTATCCCCGGGGTCAACTACGCGGCGCTCGCCCCGACCGGTTCGGCCACCTCGACCAGCGACTTGAGCTTCATCAGCGGACGCGTTTCTCGCGATGTGATGAAGCTCGGCGGCGGTCCGCTGTCGGTAGGTGCGGGCTTCGACCTGATCCATAAATCGCTGAACGAGCAGTTCCCGCCGGGCTTCTCGTCTGGCGACCAGAGTTCGCCGATCTACTCCTTCGCCAAGGGCAGCCAGAACATCACGGCCGTCTATGCCGAGCTGGCCGCGCCCTTCACCAAGCAGCTGGAGGTCGACGTCGCGGCGCGCATCGACCGCTACAACACCTATGGCAGCTCGGCGACACCCAAGGCCGGCTTCAAGTACACGCCGGTCAAGGAGCTGACCTTGCGCGGCACCTATGCGAAAGGCTTCCGGGCACCGAATGCGGCGGAGATGGGCGTCTCCGGCTCGACTTCGGGCGTGCTGTCGCCCGTGCAGGACGTACTGACCGGCCAGACCGTCACTATCCCTGAGCTGCAGCTCTCGAACTCGAAGCTCAAGCCGGAGAAGTCCGACTCCTATACGCTGGGCATCATCTTCGAGCCGAACGCGGTGTTCAATTTCTCGGTCGACTACTACGACATCAAGATCAAGAACCAGATCAGCTCGCCCGGTCTGCTCGGCTCCATCCAGGTGGCTGCGGCCTACGACCCGGCCAACCCGGCGACCTCGCCGGACAACCCCTACCTGGCGCAGCTCTACCGCAATCCGGACGGCTCGATTTCCTACGAAACCTACAAATTCGTCAACGCCAGCGAGACTCATACCAATGGCGTGGACCTGGACATGCGAGGCCGTTTCGATCTGGGTAGTGCGGGCAAGCTGGTCGCCGATCTGGCCTTCACCCGCGTCTTCAAATACGACGCCAACTTCTTCGGCACGAACTATCCGATGGCCGGCACGCACGGCCCGGGCTTCGTCTCGGGCGACACCGGCACGCCCAAGGACCGCATCGTCCTGACCACCACGTGGACGCAGGGTCCCCTGGAACTGACCGGCACGCTGAACTACATGAGCGGCATCACCGTGCTCGACCCGTCGTACGGCATCAACAGTTGCGCCGACGCGCTGCCGTACACCTTCCCCGATCCCACCAGCATTCCTGCGCAGTTCTGCAAGGTGCCATCGTTCACCACCTTCAACCTCGCGGGCAGGTACACCGTCTCCAAGAAGTTCAGCGTGAACGCCTCGATCGTGAACCTGTTCGACCGGCATGCACCGTATGACCTGCAGACCTTCGGCTCCACCGGCAATGGAGCGCAGAACGGCGGCGCGCCCTACAACCCGGCCCTGCATCAGGACGGCGCGATCGGCCGCTACTTCAAGGTCGGCGCCAGCTACACCTTCTGACCCGCCACGTGAGGTTCCACCTTCTTCTTCTCGTCTGTGCAGGGCTGGCCTGCGCCTCGGCCCGTGCCGAGGAGGAGAAGGTCCTCAACGTCTACAACTGGTCCGACTACATCGCCGACGACACGATCAGGAACTTCGAGAAAGAGACCGGCATCAAGGTCCGCTACGACAGCTTCGACAACAACGAAATCGTCCACGCCAAGATGGTGGGCGGCGCCACCGGCTACGACCTGATCGTGCCCTCGTCCTACTGGGCCAAGCTGCAGGCCGATGGTGGCCTGCTGCGCAAGATCGACAAATCGCAGATCCCGAACTACGGCAACCTCGACCCGGTGATGCAGGCGCAGCTCGCCAAGCTCGATCCCGGCAACCAGTACATGGTCACCTGGCTGTGGGGCTTCAGCACGGTGGGCATCAACGTCGACAAGGTCAAGGCCGCGATCGCGCCGCTGCCGATGCCGGACGATGCCTGGGCGCTGGTCTTCAACCCGGTCTACCTCTCGCGCCTGAAGTCCTGCGGCGTGAGCCTGATGGACTCGGCCACCGAGATCATCCCGGCCGCCCTGCACTACCTCGGCAAGCCGGCCTTCAGCCGCTCGATGGCCGACTACCGGGAGGTCAGGCCGCTGCTCAAGAGCATCCGTCCCTACGTCACGCTGTTCAGCTCGTCCGGCTACATCAACGACCTGGCGGCGGGCTCCGTCTGCATGGTGCTGGGCTGGTCGGGTGACATCAACATCGCCCGCCAACGCGCCATCGACGGCAAGACCGGCCAGCGCATCGAAGCGCTGTTGCCCAAGAGCGGCGGCCTGCTGTTCATGGACACGATGGTGATCCCGGCCGACGCGCCGCACCCTGGCAACGCGCTGAAGTTCATCAACTACATCCTGCGCCCCGAGGTGCATGCGGCCATCACCAACAAGGTGTTCTACGCCAACCCGAATCTTGCGGCGCGTCGCTTCGTGCGACCGGAGATCGCCAACAACCCGAGCGTGTTCCCCAGCGACGCGGAGATGCAAAAAATGGTCGCCCCCGACGCGCTGACCAACGAGGTGCGCCGCCAGATGACCCATCTCTTCACCGCCTTCAAGTCCGGCTATCCATGACGCCCTATCTTCAGATCGACCAGGTGGTGAAGGACTTCGGCGGCGGCGCCGTGGCTGTGGACGGCGTTTCGATCGACATCGAGCGCGGCGAGATCTTCGCGCTTCTCGGCTCCTCGGGCTGCGGCAAGACCACCCTGCTGCGCATGCTGGCGGGCTTTGAGCAGCCCACCAGCGGCCGCATCGTCTTGAACGGCCAGGACCTGGCCGGCCTGCCGCCCTATGCGCGGCCGATCAACATCATGTTCCAGAGCTATGCGCTGTTCCCGCACCTGAGCGTGTGGGACAACATCGCCTTCGGCCTGCGCCGCGAGGGCTGCGCCAAGGACGAGACGGCCCAGCGCGTGGAGGCCATGCTCAAGCTGGTTCAGCTCGAAAAGTACGCCAGGCGCAAGCCGCACCAGCTCTCCGGCGGCCAGCAGCAGCGCGTGGCGCTGGCGCGCAGCCTGGCCAAGCGCCCGCAACTGCTGCTGCTGGACGAGCCGCTCGGCGCGCTCGACAAGAAGCTGCGCGAGGAGACGCAGATCGAGCTGGTCAACATCATCCGCGAGGTCGGCGTGACCTGCGTGATGGTCACGCACGACCAGGAGGAGGCGATGACGATGGCCTCGCGCATCGCGGTGATGAGCGAAGGCCGGATCCTGCAGGTGGGCCCGCCGTCCGAAATCTATGAGACGCCGGCGACGCGCTTCGTTGCCGACTTCATCGGCAATGTGAACCTGATGGACGGCCGCCTGTCCACCGACGAGCCCGACCACGTGATCATCGACTGCGCCGATTGCCGGCACCTCGTCGGCCACGGCATCACCGGCAGCGTCGGCATGCCGCTGGCCGTCGCACTGCGGCCCGAAAAGATTCTGCTGTCGCGGCAGGCGCAGGAAGATACGCGCTACAACTGCGTGCAGGCCACCATCCAGGAGCGCGCCTACTTCGGCGCCTACACCGTCTACCGGCTGCAGCTGGCCAGCGGCACCCTGCTGAAGGTCTCGATGGCGAACACCGAGCGGCATCCCGACGAAGCGCTGCACATCGGTGACGGCGTCTGGGCCCACTGGCCCGGCACCGCCCAGATCGTGCTGACCCGCTGATGAAGACGATCGGATCCCCGAAGCTGCGCGGCGCGAGCGGTGCGCGATGGGTCATCGGCCTGCCCTACCTGTGGCTGCTGGTGTTCTTCGCGCTGCCATTCCTGATCGTGCTGCGGATCAGCTTCTCGGAGATGGACGCGGTGAGAGTGGCCGACATCTGGTCCTACGTGGACGGCACCTTGAGCCTGAAGCTGCGCCTGGCCAACTACCTGTTCCTCGGCGAAGACGACCTCTACATCCGCGCCTACCTGTCCAGCCTGCGCTTCGCGGCGATGACGACCGCGGGCTGCCTTCTCATCGGCTACCCCTTCGCCTACTTCATGGCACGCAGCTCGCCCCGGCGCCAGCCGCTGTTGATGATGCTGGTGATGCTGCCGTTCTGGACCTCCTTCCTGCTGCGCGTCTATGCCTGGAAGGGGCTGCTGAGCGAGGGGGGCTGGGTCTACGGCCTGATCCGCGCGACCGGCCTGGACCACCTGCTGCAGGCCCTGCACCTGATCGAGACGCCGGGCATGCTGATGAACACGCCGTTCTCGCTCTTGATCGGCATGATCTACACCTACCTGCCCTTCATGATCCTGCCGCTGTACGCCAATCTCTCGAAGATGGACATGCGGCTGCTGGAGGCGGCCGCCGACCTGGGCGCCTCGCCCTGGGTGGCGTTCTGGCGCGTCACCGTGCCCTTGTCGCGCGCCGGCATCGTGGCCGGCTCGATGCTGGTCTTCATCCCCTGCGTGGGCGAGTACGTGACGCCCGAGCTGCTGGGCGGGCCGCAGAGCCTGATGATCGGCCGCGTGTTGTGGGACGAGTTCTTCGGCAACAACGACTGGCCGCTGGCCTCGGCCATCGCGGTGGTCGTGATCCTGCTGGTGCTGCTGCCGATGGCGGTCTTCAACAAGGTCCAGGAGCAGGCGAAGGGGCGCGCGTCATGAGCCGCGTGACCCGGCCGCTGTTCGGCACGCGCTTCGCCCGGCTGTTCGCCAAGGCCTGGCTGCTCGGCGGATACCTCTTCCTCTACCTGCCCATCGTCGCGTTGATCGTCTACTCGTTCAACGATTCGCCGCTGCCGGTCGTCTGGGCCGGCTTCACGCTCAAGTGGTACGGCAAGCTGGCGCAAGACACCGAGATGCTGGAGGCCCTGCTGCTGTCCATGCAGATCGCCTTCATGAGCGCCACGGCCGCCGTGATGCTCGGCGGCATGGCGGCCCTGGCGCTGCACAGATACAGGCGCTTCCGTGGCCGCAGCCTCTTCAACAGCATGGTCAACGCGCCGCTGGTGATGCCGGAGGTGATCGTTGGCCTGTCGCTGATGCTGATGCTGGTGTCCGTCCAGCATGCCTTCGGCTTTCCGCGCCGGGGCATGGGCACGATCTGGCTCGGCCACGTGCTGCTGAGCATGTCCTACGCCACCGTGGTCATCGAGGCCCGCCTGCGCGAGCTGCCGCCGCCGCTGGAAGAGGCCGCACTGGACCTCGGCGCGCGACCCTGGCAGGTGTTCTGGCTGATCACGCTGCCGATGATCGCGCAGTCGTTGTTGTCGGCCTGGCTGCTGAGCTTCACGCTGTCGCTGGACGACGTGGTGCTGTCCGAATTCCTCTCCGGCCCCGGCGCCACCACCTTGCCGATGGTGATCTTCTCGCGCGCCCGCCTGGGCCTGAGCCCCAGCATCAACGCGGTGGCGGCGCTCATCGTCGCCGTCGTTTCAATCGGCGTCATCGGCGCGAGCCTCTGGATCGCGCGCCGGGAACGAAAGAGAGTCAGCTCATGAGCAATACCCCCATCGATTGGCATCAACGTGCCGCCGCCCTCCGGATCGACGGCCGCCCGGTGATAGCCGGCCAGCGCCGAAACACGTTTCAGGGCCAGCAGTTCGATTGCATCTCACCGATCGATGGCCGCAAGCTGGGCGAGGTGAGCCGCGGCCTGGCGGAAGACGTCGACCTCGCCGTGCGCGCCGCCCGCACGGCCTTCGACGACGGCCGCTGGGCCGGCCACGCGCCCGCGCAGCGCAAGCGCGTGCTGCTCGACTTCGCCGCCCGGATCCTCGCCGCGCAGGAGGAGCTGGCGCTGCTGGAGACCTTGGACATGGGCAAGCCCATCCAGTATTCGCTCGCCGTCGACGTGCCCGCCACCGCGCGCTGCATCGCCTGGTACGGCGAGGCCATCGACAAGGTCTACGACGAGATCGCCCCCACCGCAGCCAACGCGCTGGCGCTGATCCGGCGCGAAGCGATGGGCGTGATCGGCGCCATCGTGCCCTGGAACTACCCGATGATCATGGCCTCGTGGAAGCTCGGCCCCGCCCTGGCGGCCGGCAACTCCGTGGTGCTGAAGCCCAGCGAGAAGTCCTCGCTGACCGCGCTGCGCCTGGCCGAATTGGCGCTGGAGGCCGGCCTGCCCGAGGGCGTGTTCAACGTCGTGCCCGGCTTCGGCCACGAGGCCGGCGAGGCGCTGGCCCTGCACCCGGACGTGGACGCCATCGGCTTCACCGGCTCCACGCGCGTGGGCCGCAAGATGCTCGAATACGCGGGCCGCTCCAACCTCAAGCGCGTCTACAACGAGCTGGGCGGCAAGTCGGCCGTGCTGGTGTTCCCCGACTTCGACGACCTCGGCCGCGCCGCCAAAACCGTGGCCGGCAGCATGTTCTTCAACCAGGGCGAGAGCTGCAATGCGCCGTCGCGCGTGCTGGTTCACGAGAGCATCGCCGACGAGTTCGTGGCCCTGCTGAAGGCCGAGGCGCCGAACTACCGCCCCGCCGATCCGCTGGACCCGGCCACCGTGATGGGCGCCCTGGTCGACGAGGGCCAGCTGAGCACGGTGATGGGCTACATCGCCAGCGGACGCGAGGGCGGCGCCAGCGCCGTCACCGGCGGCAGCCAGGCGCGCGCGGATTCCGGCGGCTACTTCGTCGAGCCCACGGTGTTCGACCACGTCGACAACAGCATGCGCATCGCGCGCGAGGAGATCTTCGGCCCGGTGCTCAGCGTGCTGCGCTTCAAGACCGAGCCCGAGGCGGTCGCGCTGGCGAACGACTCGCCCTACGGCCTGCAGGCCAGCGTCTGGAGCAGCCACATCGACCGCGCCCATCGCGTGGCGCGTGCGCTGCGCGCCGGCACGGTGCACGTCAACCAGTACGACGAAGACGACATCACCGTGCCCTTCGGCGGCTTCAAGCAGTCCGGCAACGGCCGCGACAAGTCGCTGCACGCCTTCGACAAGTACACGGAGCTGAAGACGACCTGGCTGCGTATCAACCAGGGCTGATCAGCCCCGCGCCCGGCGCAGCTGCGCCCGCTGGCCGCGGCCGGCGATCGCCACGAAATCGATCGCGAGACTGAGGGCAATCCCAAGCGCGGCGATCAGGAACAGCAGCCGGTGGTCGCCGTGGCTGGCGTTGAACAGCGCCGAGTAGGCGTAGCCCGCGATGGCCTGGGCGGCAGCGAACACCGTCGTCGCGCGGCTCCAGGTGCGGTTCTGCCGTGCGGCGCTGTGCGGCTCCAGCTCGTGCACACGCGCCAGCACGATCGGGACGATGCCGGGTGGGAAGGTGCCGATGACGATGGCCACGAGGCCCAGTGCCACCGATGTGTCCAGCGCGTACAGCCCCGCCAACGCAAGGGCCTGCACCGCCAGCACCGTGCGCAGGGCATTGCGCGCGCCGAGCCGATCGCCCAGCAGACCGTAGAGCGGCGGCCCGAAGATCGCGCCGATGCCGTACAGCACCCAGAACAGGGCGCCCGCGTGTGCGCCCTGCTGCAATCCGCGGGCGATGAAGTCGACCAGGAACACCATGGCGGGCACGAGACCGACGGCCATCAGCGCGTACTGGGCATAGAACGCGAGCATGGCTCGCGGAGAGGCACCCGGCTTCGCGTCAGGGGCCGCCGCCGGGGTCTGGGCAGCCGCGGCCGCCCCCGGCCACGCGAACCAGCTCGCCGCGGTGAACGCCGCCGAGACCGCGGCCAGGCCGATCCAGGTGTCCCGCAGCCCGAGCCCCAGCAGCAGTGGCACCACCGTGCCCGATCCGGCGATGCCCAGCCCCAGGCCGAGAAAGATCGCCCCGCTCGTCAGTCCGCGCCGCGCCTGCGGCACATGCGGCAGCAAGGTGGCCGCAACCAATACCATGATCGTGCCGCCGGCCACGCCCGAGACGAAGCGCCAGAAGAAGAACCAGGCCACCGATACCGGGAAGCCGCAGGCGAGAAAGGCAGCCGTGACGGCCAGCATCATCGCGCGCAAGGCCTGGACATTGCCGACGCGCTGCGCGAGCGGCCGCCCCAGCAGCGCACCGACGAGGTAGCCCGCCAGGTTGGCCGCCCCCAGGCTGATGACGTCGGAGGCGGAGAACCAGTGCGCCTGGATCAGCGGTGGGATCAGCGGCGTGTACGCGAAGCGCGCCAGCCCGATGCCCACCAGGCTGGCCGAGAGGCCCGCGAGGATGGTGCGCCAGGCGGCGACGCGCGGCGTGTCTTGAGTGGTGGATGTGGAGGACATGGCGAGATGGGTCGATCGGATGTTTGACGACGTTGTCAATGTTGGCAATCTAGCCAATCTTGACAACCCTGTCAAAGACAGGTGAAATTCCTTCATCGACACAGGCAATGGAGCAAAGTGAATGGCAGGCGTTCGGCAGTTCGACGAGCAGGACACCTTCGAGAAGTCGATCGAGCTGTTCTGGCGCAAGGGCTACGCCGAGACCTCGATGCAGGACCTGGCCAACGCCACCGGCGTGCAGCGCGGCTCGCTCTACAACGCCTACGGCAGCAAGGACGCGCTGTTCCTGCGCGCCTATGAAGTCCACGCGGAGCGATACCTCGCCAAGGCACGGCAGGCGCTCGCGCGGCCCACGCAGAAGTCCTCGCTGAACAGCTTCTTCGACTTCATCGTCGACTGGCTGCTCGAGGGCGCGCCGGCGCGCGGCTGCCTCAGCACGAAGACCGTGTTCGGCAGCGAACTCGTCGAGCCGCAGATCCGCGCCGCCGTCGGCGGCCTGCTGGACGGCATGGAGGCCGCGGTCCGTGAGCGGCTGTCGCAGCCCGACAAGACCGGCAACAAGCTCGCACTCTCCCCGGCCAAGGCCGCCCGGCTGGTGATCACCGTGACACGCGGCATCGTCGTGCTCGAACGCATCTATCCCGATGACCGGCAGCGCCTGCGCGCGGCGGCGGACTCCCTGCTCGAAGTCCTGTTCGAGTGAGGGAATCGGCAAATGAAATATCCTGTGAGGATGAACGAGGATATTGAACAGGCCTTGTGCCGCCTGACGACGGCCCACGGCGATTTCCGGCTCTATGGATTCAAGGAACCTGGGACCGGACTGGAGCATGCCGCGCTGTGCTGCGGCGATTTTTCCGACGGCGCTCCCGTGCTCGTGCGCCTGCATTCCGAATGCCTGACCGGCGACACCTTCGGCAGCTGCCATTGCGATTGCGGCCCGCAGCTGCGCGGCGCACTCCAGGCCATCGCCAAGGAGGGGCGCGGCGCCTTGCTGTACCTGCGGCAGGAGGGCCGCGGCATCGGCCTGCTAAACAAGATCCGCGCCTATGCGCTGCAGGAGAAGGGTGCGGACACGCTCGACGCCAATCGCCTGCTCGGCCTGCCGGCGGATGCCCGGGACTACGGCTTTGCCGCCGCGATGCTCGGCGAGCTGGGCATCTCGTCGGTGCGGCTCTTGACCAACAATCCGCACAAGATGGACAGCCTCGGCAAGCACGGCATCCGCGTCGACAGCCGCGTTCCGCTCCAACTCGGGCGCAACCGGCGCAACGGCGCCTACCTGGACACCAAGGCCCACCGGATGGGCCATCTGTTCGACATCCTCCGCGAAGCGCCGGCCGACGACTGAGTCAGTCCCCCTTTTGTGGATGCGCCGGGGCGAGATCCTTGGCATAACGCCTCACGGCTCACCAGTGAGGCAACGATGGCGGATTTCTCATCGGCAGTCATCAAGACGATCGCGAATGAAGGGGGCGCCCGGTACACCGAAATTCCGGGCGACGCCGGCGGCGCGACCAGGTTCGGCATATCGAAGCGCGCCTATCCGCAGCTGGACATCCGTCAGCTGAGCGAAGACCAGGCGCGCGAGATCTACCGGCGCGACTACTGGAACGCCGTCAAGGGCGACGACATCGTGTCGCAGGCCGTCGCCGAAACCCTCTTCGACAGCGCCGTCAACCTGGGCGTGGGGCGCGCGATCCGCCTCGCGCAGCTGACCTTGGGCGTGACGCAGGACGGCGTGCCCGGCCCGCAGACCGTCGAGGCCCTCAACCAGGCGCCGCCGGATCGCTTCGTCGCGGACTTCACGCTGGCCAAGATCGCCCGCTACGTCGGCATCTGCAACAAGGACCGCTCGCAGAGCAAATTCCTGCTGGGCTGGCTCAACCGCGCGATGGGGACGCAATCATGAGCATCATCAGCAACCTGCTCGCCGGTGGCGCCGGCAATCTGGTGGACTCCGTCAGCAATGCCGTCGACAAGTTCGTGACGACGGACAAGGAGCGGATGGAGCAGCAGATCGAGCGCGAGAAGACGCTGATGGACCACGAGTTCCGCATCGCGCAGCTCGACCAGCAGCTCTCGCTCGGGCAGATCGAGGTCAACAAGGTCGAGGCAGCCAATCCCAGCGTGTTCGTCGCGGGCTGGCGCCCCTTCATCGGCTGGATCGCTGGCGTCGCGATGACCTACCAGTTCCTCGGCTACCCGCTGCTCACCTGGCTGTGGGCCTTCTTGCAGGCGAAGAACATGGTGCCCACATCCGTCGGTGCGCCGCAGCCGCTGGAGGTCAGCCAGCTCTGGGTAATCATCACCGGCATGCTGGGCATCGGCGGCATGCGCTCGTACGAGAAGGTGAAGGGCGTGGAGACGAAGGAAGTCGGCAACAGCAAGTAGCGCGGTCGCTACGGAATGACGATCCCCGCGCCCGCCTTCACCCGGTCCAGCGCGATCAGCGTGCGGTAGCTGCGCACGCTGTCGTTCTCGGCGAACAGGCGGCGGGTCAGGCGCTCGTAGGCGGGCATGTCCGGTGCGACGATCACCAGCACGAAGCTGACGCCGCCGGTCACGTAGTAGCACTGCTGCACCTCCGGCGTGTCGCGGAACAGCGCCTTGGCGCGATCGACCATGGCGGCCCGCTCGTTCTCCAGCTGCACCTCGACCAGCGCGGTGATCGTCGCGGCCACGGCCTGCGGGTCGACCAGCGCCACGTTGCCGGCGATGACGCCGCCCTGCTCCATCGCCGCGATGCGCCGCTGCACCGCCGCCGCGGACAGATTCACCTGCTCGGCGATAGTGCGCTGCGGCGTCTTGTTGTCGCGCTGGACGATGCGCAGGATCGCCCGGTCGTAGGCGTCCAGCGTGCTCTCCTGGCCGGCGGGCTTCTTCGGCATGGCGGTTTTTTGTTGCGTTTAACGCCAGAATATAGAGCGATTGCATCCACTCACCGTGAATACGATGCACGGATGAACACCGCTGCTGCTTCACCCGCCCAGGACGGCCGCCAGCTCGCGGGCCTGGCCTGCGGCCTCGGCGCTGGCGCACTGTGGGGCCTCGTCTTCCTGGCGCCCGAACTGGTGCGCGAATTCAGCCCGCTGCAGCTGAGCGCCGGCCGCTATCTCTGCTACGGGCTGATCGCCGCCCTGCTGCTGGCGCCACGCTGGCGTGCGCTCGCGCCGCGCATCGGTGCGGCCGAGCGGCGCCGCCTGGCCTGGCTGGCCTTCGTGGGCAACACGCTGTACTACGTGCTGCTGTCCACCGCCGTGCAGACGGGCGGCATCGCGATGACCTCGCTGGTCATCGGCTTCCTGCCGGTGGCCGTGACGATCATCGGCAGCCGCGACCAGGGTGCCGTGCCGCTGGCGCGCCTGCTGCCCTCGCTGCTGCTGTGCGCGGCCGGCGCGGTCTGCATCGGCTGGCAGGCACTCGCGGGCCCGGCCACAGCACAAGGGCTGCTGGGCCTGGCCTGCGCGATCGGCGCACTGGCCTCGTGGACGACCTATGCGGTCGCCAACGCGCGCAGCCTGGCGCGTCTGGGCCCGCAGGTATCGGCACACGACTGGAACCTGCTGACCGGGGTGGCCACCGGCCTGCAAGGCCTGGCGCTGATGCCACTGGCGCTGGTCTTCGGCGGCACCGACCACGCTGCCGACGCCTGGCTGCGCTTCGGCGCCGTCTCGGCCGGTGTTGCCGTGCTCGCCTCGATGTTCGGCAACCTGCTGTGGAACCGCATGAGCCGGCTGCTGCCGCTGACGCTGGTCGGCCAGATGATCCTGTTCGAAACCCTGTTCGCCCTGCTCTACGGCCTGGCCTGGGAGCGGCGGCTGCCCGGTGGGCTGGAAGTGGCGGCGCTGGCCTGCGTGGTCGGCAGCGTGCTGGCCTGCCTGCATGCGCACCGCCGCAGCCCCTCAGCGGCCGCCGGCTGAGGCCTTGTTGTCGGGCACGGCGGCCGCGGCCTCCGCCGGCTTGCGCTGGTCCGTACCCAGAATGGCCGCGTGGCGCTTCTTGAGCGCATCGCCGACCTCGGCCAGGTAGGCCTTGCCCGACACGGTGCGGCTCTCCAGGAAGGCGTAGCCGGTTCGCTCGATCTCGGCGGCGGCCATTCGGTTGGCCTGCCACTTGCGCTGGAAATCACCACTCGTGGACACCGCCATCATCAATGCCGCCGCGGTAGCAAGAAAGGCGGCGATGTCTTTCTTGCGCTTCTCGTCGGGGATGAAGGATTCCACCTTGAGGATGAATCCGGCCAGCGCACCCAGTGCCGCGGAAATCCAGCAGAAGCTCCAGTAGAGGCCGCTCCAGTTACTGGCGATCTGCCGCGTCTCCTCGTAGTTCTGCAGAATCGTGCGCGCGACGAGGGCATCGTCGCCATCCTTCGCGATGATCGGGTCCAGCGCCTGTTTCAGTGCCTCGCCGCGCAGATGGTCGCCCGAGCCCTGGCAGTAGTAGCCAATACCGAGCGCTGCCAGAATGCCGATGCCCACGATGATCTGCGTCTTGGTCATGACGTCCTCCGCTGCGCGAAGGTTAGTCCGACGCGCCAGCGGGGGAGTCCTCAATAGTGCTGAGAGCCGGGGCGACCCTCAGGCCATCGCGCCCTCTACATCGACTTCGGCGGATCGCTGACGGGCGGCGACTGCGAGGGTGCCGGCGGATCCGCCACCGGAGGCTCGCCGCCCGGCGGTGGGGCCGGCGGCGGTGGCGGCGGCAGGGGCGGATCGGGCGGGATGTCGTGCAGGCGCAGGCTGGCGATCGGTGTTGCGGAGAAAGATGTCTGCATGGGCTGGCCGCGGCAAGCCGCGTGCCGGCCCGCAGCCGCCTTGCCCGGCCTACTTGCCCGGCCTACTTGCCCATCTTGGGCGTCATCATCTTCTTGATCTCGGCCATGTGCTCATTGGCCCGTTCGGTGATGTGCGCGGCTGCCTCGGCGTGCGATTGGCGGGCCATCTCGGCGAGTTCCTTCATGTCCTGCAGCGCCTTCTCGCAGGCTTTGCGGGCCAGCTCGGCCTGCTTGCCCGGATCGGTGGCGCTCTTGCCGCTTTCCTGGATGCTCTGCATCGCGGCCTTGAACATCTCGGCCTGCTTGGCGCCCATCGTCACCATCGAGTCGTAGGCGGCCTTGTTGGCAGCCACCAGCGCCTCCAGGTCCTTGCGGCGCGCCTCGACGATCGCCTCCATGTCCACGCCGGGCAGCTTGAAGCCGGCGATCATCTTGCCGACGTCTCCGAACGGGTTGCTGCTGGTGTCCGCCGAGGTGCTGTTGCTGCCGGTGCCGCGCTTGATGACCATGATTCGTCTCCTTTGTGTCGATGGGATGCTTGGGCATCGTCGGCGCGGCACGTTGCCGCGTCAAGCGGCTCAGCGCTTCACCGGTTCGGCGAGGCCGCTGCGCGAGCTGCGGGCGATCGCTTCCAAGGTGACCATGTTGTCCAGGCTGGCCTCGGCCGCGCGGCCGATCGCATCGAAATCGCACTCGCGCACCACTTTCGCGAAGGCCTCGGCGGCGAAGCGGAAACCGCTACCGACACCGCTCTCCACCCGCTCGAACGGCGCGCCGATGCCGCGGCGCAGGCGCATCTCGCTGGGCACATAGCCCCGGGGATCGCCGGCAGGCACGTCGCTCGTATGGTTCAGGTATTCGGTCTCGATCGCGCCGGCACTGCCGATGATCAGCGCGCGGCGGTGGACGGCCGTATCCATCGCGCAGGACAGCTGGGCACGGCGGCCGTCGGCATAGCGCAGGGTGGCCGTGGTGCCGATGTCCACGCCGCTGGCATCCCAGCGCGCCTCGGCCCGCACCTCGACCGGCGCCTCGCCCATCGCCAGCCGGATGATGGACAGCGCGTAGCAGCCGGCATCCAGCAACGCGCCGCCGCCCAGGGCCGGATCGAAGCGGATGTTGCCGGCTGGCTTGGACAGCGAGAAGCCGAAGCTGGCCTGCACGCCCCGCACTTCGCCGATCGCGCCCTCGCGCAGCAGCGCCAGCATCGCGCCGGTCTGCGGCTGGAAGTAGTACGGATAGGCCTCCAGCAGAATGATCTCGTTGCGCCGTGCGGCGTCGAACATGCGCTCGGCCTCCGCCAGGCCTAGCGACAGTGGCTTCTCGCACAGCACGTGCTTGCCGGCATCGGCGGCCTTGATCGCCCATTCCGCGTGCAGGCTGTTGGGCAGCGGGATGTAGACGGCGTCGACCTCGTCGTCGGCCAGCAGCGTCTCGTAACTGCCGAGGCTGCGCGGGATCTTCAGGTCGGCCGCGAAGGCGGCGGCCGTCTCCGCCTTGCGGCTGGCCGCGGCGACGATGCGCACGTCAGGGCTGGGCATCGCGTCGCGCACGAACTGGCGCGCGATATTGGCGCAGCCGAGGATGCCGATCCGCAGCGGCGGGACCTTCGGATGGAGAGCAGCGGTCATTTGTCTTCCTTCTCCGGTTGACTTCGGAGGCGGTCAGACTTTACGCAAGAACTCCTGTACCAGTGCGACGAACTGTTGCGGCTGCTCGGCCACGCTGAGGTGCGAAGCCTCGTCCAGCACGACCAGGCGCGCACCGGCGATACGGCTGTTGATCGCCTCGGCCATGCTCGGCGGCGCGCCGGCATCCAGGGCGCCCGCCAACACCAAGGTCGGCGCCTTGATCTCGGGCAGGCGGGCCAGCCAGTCGACCTGGGCCACCGCCTGGCAGCAGGCGACATAACCCCGAGGATCAGCGTGCTGGATCTTGGCGCGCAGCGCCGCGGCCGCGGCCGGATGCTCGCGCCGGTAAGCCTCGTGCAGGTAGCGTTCGACGACCATGTCGGCGATCACCGCCATGCCGCCCTGCTCCACCTTGTCGATGCGCTGCTGCCAGGCGGCCCGGGCCGCTTCCGGGTACTGGGCGGTCGTGTTCGCGAACACCAGGCCGCGGACCAGCTCCGGGTGGCGGATGCCCAGGCCCTGGCCGACCATGCCGCCCATCGACAACCCGATCCAGACGACCGGGCCGACGCCCCACTCGCGGACCACGCGGGCCGCGTCGTCGACCAGTTCGTCCATCGTGTACGGGCCGGCCGGCACGGCCGAACGGCCATGGCCGCGCTGGTCGTAGCGCAGCACCGGGTGGCCGGCGGCGGCCAACTCGTCTGCAAGGCCGTTCCACATCTCCAAATCCAGACCCAACGCATGCGCGAGCACGACGGGCACGCCCTGCCCCGAACCTTGCAGCGCGATGCGAAGCTGCGGCAGGCTGAAGGTGTGGTGCGTCGCCACGCGGCGTTCGGCCGTCAGCGGTGCCGGCTCGACGGCGATGCCTTCCTTCTTCAGCAGCTCGACGAAGATCTTGAACGCGGTGTTCGCCGCCGGCACGCCGCAGTAGATCGCGCCCTGCAGCAGCGTCTCCTTGATCTGCGCCAGCGTCACGCCGGAGCCGGGCTGCTGGCTGGCACGGATGGCCGCGCCGCAGTGCAGCTCGAACTCCTCCCAGCGCGCCAGGCCCATCGTCATGCCCAGCACCAGCAGGCGCCGGGTCGGATGGTCCAGGCCCGGGCGGCCCCAGACGTCGTTCCAGGCGAAGCGGGTGATGAAGTCCTGGAACTCAGCGTTGAAGGCGTTGGCGCCGGCGGTCGATCGTTCGACCCAGGCATCGCCCAGCACGCTGCGGCGGTTCTTCAGGCCGCGCTCGAAGTCGTCTTGCCGGTCACTCATGGCTTCTCTTTTCCCCATCCATCGAATTGCCGCGCAGCGATCCCTATCGCCGGCTGCGCCGCCTGGTCTGCATCGAAAAGCGCGTCCAGCTCCTGCGGCGTCAAGGTCGGGTCCACCGAGAGATCGACAAGCGCCTTCAGCGGCCGCTTCTCGCGCAAGGCTGCCTGCGACCACTGCTCGATCACGTGATGCGCCTTCGTCTTGCCGATGGTCCGCGCCAGTCGCATCGACAGCGCCTCGGCGAACACCAGGCCCTGCAGCCGGTCGATGTTCTCGCGCATCCGCGCGGCATCCACCGTCAATCCCGCGGCGGCCTCGGCCAGCGCGCGGACGGCGCCGTGGGTGGACACAAAAAGTCCTGCCCATTCGGCCAGCTCCGCCTGCCAGTTGCCCAGGCCCCGCTCATGTTCCTGATCCATCGCCGCCAGCAGCCCGGCGACGCGCTGCGGCACCCGGCCGGCCGCCGCCAGTGCGATCAGCGAAGACACCGGATTGCGCTTGTGCGGCATCGCCGATGAGCCACCGCGCCCGCCACCCGAGGGCTCGGCCAGTTCGCCGATCTCGCCCTGGGCCATCAGCGCCCAGTCGCGCGCGATCTTGCCGAGGCTGCCGCAGAGGATGCCCACCTGCGCGCCCAAGCTCAGCCACTCGTCGCGTTGCGTGTGCCAGGCCGTCGGCGGCAGGCGCAGGCCGAGCGTCTCGGCCACCTTCGCGGCCACGGCCGGGCCCTGCGGGCCCATCGCCGCCAGCGTGCCGACCGCGCCGCCGAACTGCAGCTGCAGCGCCCGGCCCGCAGCCTCGTCCAGACGCTCGCGCGCACGCAGCAGCGGTGCCGTCCAGGCCGCGAGCTTAAAGCCGAAGCTGATCACCTGGGCCGGCTGCATCAGCGAACGGGCCAGCACCGGCGCGGCGCCGTGCCGCTCGTACAGCCGGCGTAGGCTCAGGATCAGAGAATCGAGGTCGGCGGTGATCAGCGCCAACGCCTGCCGGGTCGCCAGCACCATCGCGGTGTCGACCACGTCCTGGCTGGTGCTGCCCCAGTGGACATAACGGCCTGCCTCGACGTCATGCGCGGCGACCCGCTCGGTGAGCTGCTTGACCAACGGAATCGCCAGGCTGCCGGCCGTGCGGCTGGCCGCGACGATGGCGCCGGCGTCGAAGAACTCGGCGCGGCAATGCCGGGCGATCTCATCGGCGGCCGCCCGCGGAACCACGCCCAGCTCGCCCTGCGCGAGCGCCAGCGTCGCCTCGAAATCCAGCATCCGCTGGACGACGGCCTCCTGGCCGAAGACCTCGCCGATCTCGGCAGTGGCGAGGAAGCCCTCGAACGGCGAGATCGAACTCACACGCGCTCGACGATCAGCGCAATGCCCTGCCCCACGCCGATGCACATCGTGCACAGCGCGTAGCGGCCCTTGATGTTGTGCAACTGGTTCACCGCCGTCGTCACCAGCCGCGCACCGCTGGCGCCCAGCGGGTGGCCCAGCGCGATCGCGCCGCCGTTCGGGTTGACGCGCGGGTCGTCGTCCTGCAGGCCCAGGTCGCGCAGCACCGCCAGGCCCTGCGAGGCGAAGGCCTCGTTCAGCTCGATCACATCCATCTGGGCCAGCGTCAGGCCGGTCAGCGCCAGCACCTTGCGCGTGGCCGGCGCGGGGCCGAAGCCCATGATGCGCGGCGCCACGCCGGCGGTGGCCATGCCGACGACGCGGGCGCGTGGCGTCAGGCCGTTCCTCGCGGCGGCCGCTTCGCTGGCCAGCAGCAGCGCGCAGGCGCCGTCGTTGACGCCGGAGGCATTGCCGGCCGTCACCGTGCCGCCCGGCTTGACCACGCCCTTCAGCTTGGCGAGCGCCTCCAGGCTGGTTTCGCGCGGGTGCTCGTCCTTGGCGAAGAGGATGGCGTCGCCCTTCTTCTGCGGAATCGTCACCGGCACAAGCTCCTGGTCGAAGAAGCCGGCCTTCTGCGCCGCGACGGCCTTCAGCTGCGAGGCCAACGCCATGCGGTCCTGCGATTCGCGGTCGATCTTGAATTGCTCCGCGACGTTCTCGCCGGTTTCCGGCATCGAATCGACACCGTACATCTCGCGCATGACCTTGTTGACGAAGCGCCAGCCGATCGTGGTGTCGTAGACCGCGTTGGCACGGCTGAAGGCGCTCTCGGCCTTCGGCATCACGAAGGGCGCACGGCTCATGCTCTCGACGCCACCGGCGATCATCATCATCGCCTCGCCGCTCTTGATCGCGCGGGCCGCGGTGCCCACGGCGTCCATGCCGGAGCCGCACAAGCGGTTCAAGGTCGAGCCCGGCAGCTCGATCGGCAGGCCGGCCAGCAGGCTCGCCATGCGGGCGACGTTGCGGTTGTCTTCGCCGGCCTGGTTGGCGCAGCCATAGAGCACGTCGCTGACGGCCTGCCAGTCCACGCCCGGGTTGCGCGCCATCAGCGCCTTGAGCGGGATCGCGCCGAGGTCATCGGTACGCACCGAGGACAGCGCGCCGCCATAGCGGCCGAAGGGCGTGCGGATCGCATCGCAGATGAAGGCTTCTTGAAGGGTGCTGCTCATGGTTTCGTCTCCTCGTTTACTGCAACAGTGGCGCAGCGCTGAATTTCTGCAGCTCGTCGAAGCTGAGGCCCTCGACGATCTCGATCACCTTCAGGCCCTGAGGCGTTACATCGATGACCGCCAGGTCCGTGTAGATGCGGCTGACGCAGGCGATGCCGGTCAGAGGGTAGCTGCAGTGCTCGACCAGCTTGCTCTCGCCGGTCTTGGTCGTGTGCTCCATCATCACGAAGGTCTTCTTCGCGCCGATGGCCAGGTCCATCGCGCCGCCCACGGCCGGGATCGCATCGGGCGCGCCGGTGTGCCAGTTGGCCAGGTCACCGCGCGCGGACACCTGGAAGGCGCCCAGCACGCAGATGTCCAGATGGCCGCCCCGCATCATCGCGAAGCTGTCGGCGTGATGGAAGAAGGAGCCGCCGGGCAGCAAGGTCACCGGCTCCTTGCCGGCGTTGATCAGGTCGTAGTCTTCCTCACCCTTGGCCGGTGCCGGGCCCATGCCGATGACGCCGTTCTCGCTGTGCAGCACCACCTCGCGGCCGGCCGGCAGGTGGTTGGCCACCTTGGTCGGCAGGCCGATGCCGAGGTTGACGACGGCGCCATCGAAGATGTCCTGCGCGACGCGCTGGGCCATCTGGTCTTTCGTCCACTTGTTCATGTCATGCTGCCTGTTTGAAGCCACCGGCCGTGGTCGCGACGCGCGGGATCTGGACGACGCGCTGGACGAAGATGCCCGGCGTCACGACCGTTTCAGGATCGATGGCACCCAGCTCGACGATCTCATGCACCGTCGCCACCGTCACCTTGGCCGCCATCGCCATCACCGGGCCGAAGTTGCGCGCGGTCATCCGGTAGACGAGGTTGCCCCAGCGGTCGCCGGCCTCGGCCTTGATCAAGGCGTAGTCGGCATGGATCGGCGCTTCGAGCACGTACATGCGGCCGTTGATCTCGCGCGTCTCCTTGCCCTCGGCGAGCTTGGTGCCGTAGCCGGTGGGTGTGAAGAAGCCGCCGATGCCGGCGCCGGCGGCGCGGATGCGCTCGGCCAGGTTGCCCTGCGGCACCAGTTCCAGCTCGATCTGGCCGCTGCGGTAGAGGCTGTCGAAATGATGGCTGTCCGCCTGCCGCGGGAAGGAGCAGATGATCTTCTTCACCCGCTTCTTCGCCAGCAGCGCGGCCAGCCCCGTGTCGCCGTTGCCGGCGTTGTTGTTGACGATGGTCAGGTCGCGTGCGCCCTGCTCGATCAGCGCCTCGGTCAGCTCGTTCGGCAGGCCGGCCGTGCCGAAGCCGCCGATCATGACGGTGGCGCCGTCGGGCACGTCGGCAAGCGCGGCGTGGACGCTGTCTTGGATCTTGTTGATGGGCATGTCGCGGCCTCAGATGTCGAAGAAGACGGTTTCGCCGTCGCCCTGGATGCGGATGTCGAAGCGATACACAGTCTGGCCGTTCACGGTCTCGCGCTGGGCGACCAGCGTGGCGCGGCGGGCTTCCCACTCGATCAGGTTCAGCACGGCGTCCTTCTTGTTCGCCTCCGCCTCGTCGCTGAAGTAGATTCGCGTGTTCAGGCCCAGGTTGATGCCGCGGGCGACGATCCACACGTTGATGTGCGGCGCCATGAAGCGGCCGTTGCGGCCGGCGACGGAACCGGGCTTGATCGTCTCGAAGTGATAGACGCCGGTCTCGAAGTCGGTGCAGCCGCGGCCCCAGCCGCGGAAGTTCGGGTCGATCGCCTTGCCGGCCTGCAGGTCGCCGGGATGGTCGTACTTGCCCTCGGCATTGGCCTGCCAGATCTCGATCAGCACGTCCTTCAAAACCGTGCCGATGCCGTCGAACACACGGCCTTCGATGCGGATGCGCTCGCCCTTGGTCTGGTCGTTGACGAGCACCGGGCCGAAGTTGTTCTCGAAGATGTCGAAGCCCGCGGCCTGCGGCGCGAGGCCGATGTGCACATAGGGGCCGGCGGTCTGCGAGGCGGTCTCGCGCTTGATCTGCGGCGCGTTCACCTGGCACCTCCACCATTGACGGCATTCTCGAACAGCGTGGCGCGCTGTCCGCGCAGCACGATGTCGAAGCGGTAGGCTCGGCTGTCCAGCTGCACGAAGGCGCTGGTGTCCTGCAGAGCGACCAGGCCGCGGATCTGTTCTTCGTCGGGGATGCTGCGCAGGATCGGGCAGGTGGCGATCAAGGGGTCGCCCTCGAAATACATCTGCGTGATCAGGCGCTGCACCCAGCCGCTGCCGCTGATCGCGTAGTGGATGTGGGCCGGGCGCCAGTCGTTGACGCGGTTGCGCCAGGGATACGGGCCGGGCTTGATCGTGCGGTAGCGGTAGTAGCCGTTCTCGTCGGTCAGCATGCGGCCGCAGCCGCCGAAGTTCGGGTCCAGCGCGCCGATGTAGCCGTCTTTCTTGTGGCGGTAGCGGCCGCTGGCGTTGGCCTGCCAGACCTCGACCAGCGCGTTCTTCACAGGCCGGCCGAGCTGGTCCTGCACGAAGCCGTGGACGATCACGCGCTCGCCGATCGGCAGGCCGTCTTTGGCATAGTTCATGATCAGGTCGTGGTCCAGCGGGCCCAGTTCCTCGGCGCGGAACTGCGGCGCGGTGACTTCGGACAGCGACTGCTGCAGCGAGATCAGCGCCAGCTTGGGTGAGCGCAGCACGCTGGTCTTGTAGCCGGGCGCATGGGCCGGCGGATGCGAGCTGGTGTCCCGCATCATGTATTCGGCGTCAGGCGCCGGGGCTCTGCCGGTCAGGCTCATCGTCATGTCTCCATCCGATCCACGGCCAAAGTCTAGTGAGCCGCCATCCTTGCTACAAGTGCGATCATCGAATTACAGTTCGATAATCGAACACAAGCCGAAGGACGAGAGATGGCCCAACGCGACGGCGCGGCACCTGAAGCAGCCACCGACGAAAGCCTGGCCAACGAGGGCGCCAGCGACCCGAACTTCATGACCTCGCTGGCCCGCGGCCTGCAGGTGCTGCGCGCGTTTTCCGAGTACCGCCGCCAGCTGACGATCGCTCAAGTCAGCCAAGCCACCGGCATGTCGCGCGCCGCCGCACGCCGCTGCCTTTACACCTTGCAGAAGCTCGGTTACGTGGCCGAGGACGACCGCCGCTTCTCGCTTCGGCCGCAGGTGCTGGCGCTGGGCCACGGCTACCTGTCATCGACGCCGCTCGCGGTGGTCGCGCAGCCCTACCTCGACAGCGTCAGCCGCACGCTGCGCGAATCGTGCTCGATCGCCATCCTCGACGGCGAAGACATCGTCTACATCTGCCGCTCGGCCGAGACGCGGATCATGTCCATCAGCCTGATCGTCGGCACCCGGCTGCCGGCCTACTGCACGTCCATGGGCCGCGTGCTGCTGGCCCAGTTGCCGCCGCCAGCGCTGGAGCACTACCTGTCCACTGCGCAACTGGTCGCGCGCACCGGCCAGACCAGCACCTCGCCGGCACGGCTGCGCAAGATCCTGGCGGAGACCCGCGCGCAGGGCTACGCGATGATCGACCAGGAGCTGGAGGTCGGCCTGCGCTCGATCGCCGTGCCGATCCGCGACCTGCGCGGCCAGGTGATCGCCTCGATCAACGTCGGCGCGCATGCGGCGCGCGTCAGCCTGGAGGAAATGCAGACGCGCTTCCTGCCGGCGCTGCAGGGCTGCGCGGCGGAGTTGGGCCAGCTGCTGGTGTAGTCCAGGCATCCGGCTTGCCGCGCTGCGGAACGATGCCAAGCCACGCCTTTCGCCTCGCGGCCCTGCTGGCAACGGCGCTCTGGACCCCATGCGCCGCGGCCGAAGACGCCCTGCCTGCCGTCACCGTCAGTGGCACCGCGACCGCCGCGGTCGAGAAGTCCTACCGCCGGATGCTCCGCGGCATGGACCTGTTCGAACGCGAGCGTGGCGCCCTGGCGCCGCAGGCGACGCTGCGCTTCAAGCTGCTGCCGCGCAAGCCCGGGACTGACATGGATCACCTGACGCTGGAGATCGACGGCAAGAATTTCGAGACCATGCTGCCGATCGCGCCGGACCACACCTTCACGCTGCCGCGCGATGCCCGGGCCGAGGCCGAGGACGCCGTCGTGACGACGACCCGCCGCAAGCTCTCGATGACCTGGCGCACCGAGATCCGCACGCCGGGCTTGCCCACAGGTGTGCGGCGCCTGGGCGACCTGCGGCTGGAATGCCGGGTCGGGATCGAGGCCGGGCTGGTGTCGAACAGCGATCCGCTGGGCCGCATCGCGGACCTGTTCTCGAGCCCCGGCAGCTACTGCGGCCAGGCCGATGCGCGCTACCTGTTCTTCGCCGAGCGGCCGCTGTTCGCCGTGACCCTCGTCAACGGATCGCGACGCGAGACGCTGCCCATCGACAAGCTCTACGCGATGGCCAGCGACGACCCCGGCCTGAAGCACGACCTGCCCTACTGCGACTGCGAGGTGCTGGTCGACCGCAGCTACTTCCTGCCGCTGGGCGACAAGAGCTGGCCGAACGACACGCAGGTGGAGTTCGAATACATGGACGATCCGCCACCATGAAGCGCCTGTGGCTCCTTCTGCTGCCGGCCGTTCTCGCAGCCTGCGCCAGCGCGGTGCCGGACGCGCCGCGCATGACGCCGCAGGCGGCGCAGGCGCTGGTGGCAGCGGGCGCCGCCAAGGCCGATGTCGAGGCCGCGCTGGGACCGGCGCTGCGCATCGATTTCGACGACGGCCACACCGTCTGGGCCTACCGCTGGCCCGATGCGCGTGAGCCGCACGACACGCGGGCGGCGAGCGAACTGGTGATCCTGTTCGACCGCGCGGGCCGCGTGCAGAAGCTGCGGCTGCGGCCGGGCTACCGCTGAACCACGCCAGCGCGCAGGATCTCGCCCGCGTCCTTCAGCTGCCAAGCCTTCCAGCACAGGTCCATCAGGCGGCGCGACTGCGCGGCGGGCAGGATGTCCTCGGCCTGGCCGGAGAACTTGTCCTCCAGCTGCTTGTCCGACATCGGGTGCAGCTGGCTGCCCACGGCATGCTCGATGAACAGGTGCAGCTGGCGGCCGTCCTGCAGCAGCACGGTCATGTCGACCTGGTCGGCCTTGATCGCCGGGTCGACGATCGCCTCGACCTTCTTGCGCAGCGCGATCACGACCGGATCTTGCACCGCCTTGTCGCTGAAGGCCTGGTCGCCGCCACGGCCCGTCACCAGCGCCGCCGCCACCGCGTGGTAGACGCTGAACTTGCCCTCCAGCCCCATGCCGGGTTCGGTCTTGCCCATCAGGTTCAGCACCAGCGGATGCACCTTCAGCGTTACCGCCTTGATCTGCTCGGGCTTCAGCTGGTTCGCCTCGCGCAGCTGGATGGCCGCATCGATGGCCGGGTGGGCGACGATGCCGCAGGCGAAGGGCTTGTAGGTGTTCAGGGCGATCTCGTAGCGTTCGCCTAGGCCGCGCGTCACTTCGCTCCAATCGTGCCGCGAGCTGGCGGCCTGGCCCCAGCCGTCGAAACCCTCGATGGCCACCTTCGAGGCCGTGTAGCCCTGCTCGGCCAGCAGCGCCGCGAGCATGCCGTTCTGCGCCGCCCTGCCGGGGTGGAAGCTCTTGGTGTCGGAGCCGAATTGCACCTTCAGACCCACCGGCTGCGAGGCCGCGATGCCCAGCGCGTGAATCATCCGTTCTTCATCGAGCCCTAGCACGCGGCCCACCGCCGCCGCGGCGCCGAACACGCCGGTGGTGCCGGTGATGTGCCAGCCCATCGCGTAGTGCTCGGGGAACACCGAATTGCCCATGCGGCATTCGATCTCACCGCCCAGCACCAGCGCGTGCATGAAGTCGGTGCCGGAGACCGGGCGGTATTCGGCGAAGGCCGTCAAGGCCGAGGCCACCGGGCCGGCCGGGTGGATGATGGTCTTCAGGTGCGTGTCGTCGAAGTCGAGCACGTGCGAGCTGATGCCGTTGATCAGCGCGGCGTTCAGCGCGTCGAAGCGCTCGCCGCGGCCGAACAGGCCGGCCTGCGCCGGGCCGGAGAATGGCTTCAACGCCTTGATTGCGCGCGCCGGCGCATCCTGCCGGGAGCCGCCGACGGCGCAGCCGACCCAGTTCATCAAGGTGCGCGCCGCCTCCTTGCGCACGGCCTCGGGCACCTGCTGCAGCGGCGCGGTGGCGGCATAGTGGGCGAGGATGCGCGTCACCGGCTCCGGCGGCGGCCCTTTGGGCGCCGCGCCCGGCGGGACGGCCGGGGCGGTTGTCGTCTGGGCCAGTACCGGGCCGGCGGCCAGGCCCGCGGCGAGTGCGCCGGCGGAGCTGCGCAGCATTTGGCGGCGTGAATTCATGGGTTTCTCCTTCGATGGTGATCGCACCATCTTCCGCCCCCGCCCGCGGCGCGGTCCTTGTGGTTACCCACAATGGGGAACGCGCGTGCGCTCAGCGCGCAGCCGGTGCCACGGCCGCGCCCTCGATGCCATGCCGGCGCAGGCTCTCGGCGACGAAGCCGGAGCGCTTCATCGCCTCGATGAAGTCGCCGAGCCAGGCCTGCGAGGCGTGGCGCCCCTTGGGCACGGCGATCGCCTGCTCGATGACCATGAAGCGGCCCGGCAGCAGGCGCAGCGCGGCCCGGTCGGCAAGACGCCGCGCATCGGCCTCGAGTTGCTGGCGCACGCCCGCGGCCACCTCCAGCCCTTCGGCCAGGAACAGGTCGGTGACGGCCGGCGAGGTCGATGCGCGGACCAGCGCGGCCTGCTTCAGCTCGCGCGCCAGGTAGAGGTCGTAGGCGCTGCCGCGGCCGACGGCGATGCGGTTGCCGGGGCGATCCACCTCGCTCTTGTCTTGCAGCGGCGAATCGGCGCGCACCAGGTAGGCGCCTTCGATGATCACGTAGGGCGGCGTGTAGTCGAGCCCGGCGCCACGCACCGGATCGATCGCGACGAAGGCCATGTCCACGCGGGCCGCGGTGGCGGCCTCGACGACCAGGCCGGCCGAGGGGAACTCCACCAGTTCAAGCTCGACGCCCAGGCGCCGCGCCGCCTCGCGCGCCAGGTCCACCGACACGCCGATCGGCGCGCCGGGCCGCTCGCCACGCGTGGCCAGGATCGGGTTGCCGAAATTGATCGCCGCACGCAGGCGGCCGGTGCTGCCCAGCTCGGCCCGGGCCGCGGCGGCATCCGGTCCGTCCGGCCCTCCCGGCCAACCCGCGCAGGCGCCGAGCACGGTGGAAAGCCCGGCGACGCAGAAGGCGCGGCGGCCGCTGAACGAACTCATCCCGGAATCGTCGGCTCGACCAGCTGGATCAGCAACTGCAGCGACTCCTGCCAGCCGAGATAGCACATCTCCGCCGGGATCATCTCCGGGATGCCTTCCTGCACGGCGCTGAACTCGGTGCCGCAAAAGACCTCGCGCAAGGTGATCGTGGTCTGCATCTGGCCGGGCAGGTTCGGGTCGTCGAAGACGGCCGTGTAGCGCAGCTTCTCGTTGGGCACCAGTTCCAGGTACTCGCCGCCGAACGAGTGGCCGTTGCCGCTCGTCATATTGGTGAACGACATCTTGTAGTGGCCGCCGACCCGGGCTTCCATCTGGTGGACGGTGCCGAAGAAGCCGTGCGGCGGCAGCCACTTGGCGAAGGCGTTCGGGTCCAGGAAGGCGCGATAGATGCGCTCCGGCGGGGCCTTGATGACGCGGTGAAGGCGGATGGTGCTGGTCATGGCTTCAGTCTCCTTGGGTGGTTGATGCTGGAACGACGAACGGCAACCGGTTGAATCGACATCAGGCTTTCGCGGTCATCACGGCCCCCGCATCGTGCGCGAGCCTCATCATCCAGAGCGAAGAGCCCGCCATCAGCGCGGCCGAGATCACGAAGCCGATCTGGAAGTCGCCCAGCGACAGCGCCGCGTCGCCGCTGAAGCGCTGCGCCAGCGCCAGGGCCAAGGTCGCGAAGGCCACGCTCAGCGCCGCCGCCACCTGGGCCGAGACGGCGGTCAGCGTCGTCGCGCCGCCGCGCGCCGAGGCCGGGATGTCGGCGAAGGCGATCGTGTTCAGCGCGGTGAAGTGCATCGAGCGGGTCATGCCCGCCAACACCAGCAGCACGCAGATCGCAGGCAGCGGCCAGCTGGGCGCCAGCAGCGCGCAGCCGCCCAGCAGCGCCGCGTGGGCAAAGCCGTTCCAGACCAGCACGCGGCGGAACCCGTGCTGCTTCAGCATCCAGGTCGTGGCCGCCTTCATCGCCAGGTTGCCGCCCATATAGACCAGCAGCATCAAGCCGGCCTTGAAGGCGCTGTCGGCAAAGCCGATCTGGAACATCAGCGGCAGCAGGAAGGGTGCGGTGTTGATCGCCACGCGGCCCCAGAAGCCGGCGCTGAGCGTCGAGAGCGTGAAGGTCGGCTCGCGCGCCGACTGCAGGTTCAGGATCGGCGCGGGATGGCGGTTCGCATGCTGGATCGCGAACCAGCCGATGACAAGACCTGCCCCCACCAGCGCCACGCCGGTGAGGCGCTGGCCCGGCGCGTCGGCGATGAAGGCCAGGCCCTGCAGCAAGGTCACCAGCGCCGCTGAAGTGATGACGAAGCCGAACAGGTCGAAGCGCTGCCGCCCGCCCTGAGGCACGTGGGCCGGCACGTAGCGCAGCACCAGCCACAGGCCCAGCATGCCGATCGGCAGGTTGATGAAGAAGATCCAGTGCCAGCTGGCGTAAGTCGCGATCAGCCCGCCCAGCGGCGGGCCGAGCACCGGGCCGATCAGCGCCGGCCAGACGATCAGGCCCAGCGACTCGATCAGCCGGTTCTTCGGCGTCTCGCGCAGCACGACGAGCCGCCCCACCGGCGACATGAAGGCCGCCGCCGAGCCCTGCAGCACGCGGCTGGCGATGAAGCTCCAGAAGTTCGGGCTCAGGCCGCACAGCAGCGAGGCAAAGGTGAACACACCCACCGCGGTGGCGAAGACGCGGCGCGAACCGTAGCGCTCGCTCGCCCAGCCGGCCATCGGCACGAACACCGCCAGCGCGATCATGTAGGCGCTGATCGCCACCGACAGCGCTAGCGTCGTCTCGCCGAAGCTCCTGGCGATGCTGGGCAGCGCGGTGACGATGATGCTGCCGTCCAGCGTCTCCATGAAGAAGGCGGCGGCGACGATCAGCGGGATGCGGTTCTCGGTGACGAAGGTCTTCAGGCGCTGGAACATCGGCGGCGGGCTCGGACTGCGGATACGACCGCGGCATTCTCCTACGCGCGCTACACGCCTGCGAGCGGCAGCAGCAGCGTGACGCGGCAGCCCTCGCCCGGCGCGCTGTTCACCTCGATCTCACCGCCCAGCGGGCCGGTGACCAGCTGGTGGACGATGTGCATGCCCAGGCCGCTGCCGCCTTGGCCGAGCGCGGTGGTGAAGAAGGGCTCGTAGATGCGCGCCAGCGTGGCGGCACTCATGCCGGCGCCGTCGTCGGTGAACATCAGGCGGACCCGCTCGCCATCGCCAGCCCATCCAGCGATGAGCCGCATGAGCCCTTCGCTGCGACCGGCGAAGGCGTGCGTGATCGCGTTGTTGACCAGGTTGCCGAGCACCTGCTCCAGCGCGCCGGGGTGGCTGTCCATGCGAACGCCCTCGGGCACCTCCACCTCGACGCGGAACGGCGTTCTCGCCAAGCTCGGCTGCAGGACGGCCAGCGTCTCATCGATGACTGTGCGCAGATCGAACACGCGACGGCCATCGCTGCCCTGCTCCACCGCGATGCGCTTGAAGTTGCTGATCAGCAGCGCCGCCTGCTGCAGCGCGCGCTCCAGCAGCACGGTGCCGGACTGCATCGCCCCCAGGTATTCGTTGAAGCGCTGCTTGCGCAGCGGGCCCTCGGCGGCCTCGCGCAGGATCCTCTCGGTGTCGCCCTTCAGGGTGCTGGCGACGATGAGGCTGTTGCCGATCGGCGTGTTCAGCTCGTGCGCGATGCCCGCGACGATGCTGGCCAGGCCGTCCAGCCGTTCTGAAGACTGCGCCATGCTCCGTTCCTCCTCGGGAAAGTACAGCATGCCGTCCGCGTGCACGCAAGCTAAGCTCGCGCCTTCCGCCTGGCGACCAGGCCTAACGCCAAGATTCCATGCCTTCCTTTCGCGCCGGTTCACACCTGACCCCTTCGATCACGACTCTGATGGCCGCCCTGCTACTGGCCCTGCCCGCCGCGCATGCCGCCGACAAGCCGACCTGGGACGTCAACCACCCGCCCGGCCCGGCGCGCACCGTGAACCTGGACACGCACAGCGGCACCTGGATGAGCGTGGACGTCAGCCCCGACGGCCGCAGCCTTGTCTTCGACCTGCTGGGCGACCTCTACCTGCTGCCGATCGAAGGCGGCGAGGCCCGGCCGCTGACCCACTCGATCGCCTGGGAGCAACAGGCGCGCTTCTCGCCGGACGGCAAGACGATCGCCTTCCTCAGCGACGCCGGCGGCGGCGACAACGTCTGGCTGATGGACGCCGACGGCAGCCACCCGCGCGCGCTGACCAAGGAAGACTTCCGCCTCCTCAACAACCCCGTGTGGCACCCGAGCGGCCAGTACATCCTGGCGCGCAAGCACTACACCGGCACCCGCTCGCTGGGATCGGGCGAGATCTGGATGTACCACCTCGACGGCGCGGGCTCGGCCAAGGGCGTGCAGCTCAACGAGAAGCCGAACTGGCAGAAGGACCTGGGCGAGCCCGCCATCTCTCCGGACGGCAAGTACCTCTACTACTCGCAGGACACGACGCCCGGCAAGTCCTTCGAGTACAACAAGGACAGCAACGGCGAGATCTTCAAGATCATGCGCCAGGACCTCGGCAACGGCTCGGCCGAGCCCTTCGTGCAGGGCCCCGGCGGCGCGATCCGGCCGACCCCCTCGCCCGACGGCAAGTACCTCGCCTTCGTGCGCCGCGTGCGTGCGGCCGAGGGCGGCGGGGACGCCCAGCAGAGCACGCTGTTCCTGAAGGACCTGGCCACCGGCGCCGAGACGCCGGCCTGGAGCGGCCTGGAGCGCGACCTGCAGGAAGCGTGGTCGGTCAACGGCGTCTACCCGGCCTTCGCCTGGACGCCGGATGCCAAGCAGATCGTCGTCTGGGCGCAGGGCAAGCTGTGGCGCGTCGACCCGTTCAAGGGCACGGCCGCCGACATCCCCTTCCACGTCAAGGACACGCGCGAGGTGCGCGAGGCGCTGCGCGTCCCGCAGGTCGTGGCACCCGACCAGTTCGCCGTGCACCAGCTGCGCTGGGCAAGCGTGGCACCGGACGGCACCCGCGTCGTCTACTCGGCGCTGGGCCATCTGTACCTGAAGGACCTGGTCAAGCCCGATGCGGCCCCGCGGCGCCTGACCAAAACGGAGGACGGCTTCGAGTTCTTCCCGAGCTTCTCGCGCGACGGCAAGCGCATCGTCTACGCCAGCTGGAACGACAAGAAGCTCGGCGCCGTGCGCGTGCTGGACCTGGCCTCGGGCCGCGAGACGACGGTGACGAAGGTGCCCGGCAAGTACCTGGCGCCGCGCTTCTCGCCTGACGGCAAGAGCGTCGCCTACGTCAAGGCCAAGGGCGGCTTCCTGACAACGCCCTGGTATGGCCTGGAGACCGGCGTCTACATCGCGCCATCCGACGGCAGCGGCGCGCCGCTGCGCCTGTCCAAGGACGGCGAGGCGCCACAGTTCGGCGCGCGCAATGACCAGCTCTTCATCACCCGCCACGCCTCCACCAGCGAGGTGGACTCTCAGCACAAGCTGGTCCGCATCGACCTGGCCGACCGCAGCGAGACCGAGGTGGCCAAGAGCGAATTCGCCAGCGAGTACGCGGTCTCGCCGGACGGGCGCTGGCTCGGCTTCGTCGAGCGCTTCCACGCCTACGTGACGCCGCTGCCGGCGGCCGGCAAGCCGATCGCCGTCGGTGCCAAGATGGACGCGCTGCCGCTGCGCCAGCTGGACGTCAACGCCGGCGAGTACATGCACTGGAGCGGCGACAGCCAGGCGCTGCACTTCGTGCTCGGCGACGAGCTGTTCACCGCCGCGCTGAAGGACGCCTACGAGCCCGGCAAGGCCGCCAAGGACTACAAGCCCGCCGAACACGGCTTGAAGATCGGCTTCATGCAGGCCAGCGACAAGCCCGCCGGCCGCATCGCGATCACCGGCGCACGGATCGCGACGATGAATAAGGCCGACGAGGTGATCGAGGACGGCGTCATCGTCGTCGACGGCAACCGCATCGCGGCCATCGGCAAGGCGGGCGATGTCAGCGTGCCGGCCGACGCGAAGCGCGTCGATGCCCGCGGCAAGACCATCATCCCGGGCCTCATCGATGCGCACTGGCACGGCTCGATGGGCGAGAGCGACTTCATCCCGCAGCAGAGCTGGGTCAACTACGCCTCGCTCGCCTTCGGCCTGACGACCTTGCACGACCCGTCCAACCGCAACAGCGAGGTGTTCACCGCCGCCGAGATGCAGCGCGCGGGCGCCATCGTCGGGCCGCGCATCTACTCGACCGGCACCATCCTCTACGGCGCCAAGGCCCCATTCACCGCGCTGATCGACAGCTACGACGACGCGCTGACGCACCTGAAGCGCCAGCAGGCCGAGGGCGCGATCAGCGTCAAGAGCTACAACCAGCCGCGCCGCGACCAGCGCCAGCAGATCATCGCCGCCGCGCGCGACACCGGCATGATGGTGGTGCCCGAGGGCGGCTCGCTGTTCGAGATGAACATGAGCATGGTTGTCGACGGCCATACCGGCATCGAGCACGCGCTGCCGGTGCCCAAGGCCTACGACGACGTCAAGCAGCTGTGGGGCCAGACCGGGGTCGGCTACACGCCCACGCTAGTCGTCGCCTACGGCGGCCTCGACGGCGAGCACTACTGGTACGCCAAGACCGACGTCTGGCGCCACCCGCTGCTTAGCAAGTACGTGCCGCCGACGCTGCTGCAGGCCCGCAGCGTGCGCCGCGAGACCGCGCCGGACGAAGACTGGAACGTGATCCAGGTTGCCAAGACCGCCACCGAACTGTCCCGCGCCGGCGTGCGCGAGAACATCGGCGCCCACGGCATGCGCGAGGGCCTCGCCGCCCACTGGGAAATGTGGACCTTCGCCCTGGGCGGCATGACCCCGTTGGAAGCACTCCGCACCGCCACCGCCAACCCGGCCCACTACCTGGGCCTGGACAAGGACATCGGCTCGCTCGAAGCCGGCAAGCTCGCCGACCTGGTCATCATCGACGGCGACGTGCTCAAGGACATCCGCCAGAGCGACCGCATCAGCCAGGTCATGCAGAACGGTCGGCTCTACGACGCGAAGACGATGAACGAGACGGTGTCACGCGAACGAGCGCGGCAACCTTTCTTCTTCGATGGCGCTGATGGGAAGAGCATGCCGTTGGATGCGGAGGGCTTGGGGAATACGCATGGTGATGATTGAGGGCGAGCGGGGCGAATCCCAGTCCGAAGGGCCAACGCTTCATTTTCTGAGTGGCAAGGCGGGCTCAGGAAAGAGCACGATTGCTGCACGCATCGCCCATGAGAATTCGGCGGTCCTCATATCTGAGGACATTTGGCTTTTCAGGCTGTATGGCGACCAAATGAAGACCTTCGAGGACTACTTACGGTTCTCAAAGAACCTGAAGGAAGTCGTTGGACCGCTTGCAACGAATCTTCTGAGGCTGGAGAACAGCGTCGTGTTGGACTTTCCGGCGAATACAGCGGCAAGTCGGACTTGGTATAGATCCATCTTCGAGAACGCAAATGCGGCGCATGTTCTCCATCACGTCGCCACAACGGACGAAGTCTGTTTGCAGCGAATCGAGAAGCGCAACGCAGAAAGACCAGAAGGTTCGCACCACCTGACGAAGGAAGACTTTGTGTACATCTCCTCCTTCTTCGAAGCGCCGGGGGATGCCGAAGGCTTCAACGTGAGGCTCTACCCTTCGTGAGAAGGTCGTGACGTGAAGTTCTCGATCACTAAAGCAAACGTCGCCTCCCTGATCCTTGGCGTGGTGATGTCCCAAGCCGTGGTGTAAGTCGATGACCTGAACAGGCTGAGATTCACATGCTCAGCGTGCCACTGCGGGCAGCCGAGTCGGCGCAGTATCGCTGAGCGACTGCAGTCCCTCCAACGTC
>Ga0247779_1000094_pt1 | contig 72299 bp, 71 predicted proteins | sample UWRJL221509R5_FD_179925 | JGI IMG/M metagenome (GOLD analysis project Ga0247779, IMG submission 179925) | Plant litter microbial communities from Arlington Agricultural Research Station in Wisconsin, United States - UWRJ-L221-509R-5 | ecosystem: Environmental > Terrestrial > Plant litter >... | reverse complement strand
ATTTGATCCCCGCTGGCTGCTGATCGTGCTGCCGGTGGCCTTCGCGCTCGGCTGGCTCGCGTCCAAGCTCGACACCCGGCAGTGGAAGCGCGAGCAGCACGACGCGCCCAAGGCCTATTTCAAGGGCCTGAACCTGCTGCTGAACGAACAGCAGGACAAGGCCATCGATGCTTTCATCGAAGCCGTCCAGAACGACGCCGACACCTCCGAGCTGCACTTCGCGCTCGGCAACCTGTTCCGCCGCCGCGGCGAATACGAGCGCGCGGTGCGCGTGCACCGGCACCTGCTGCAGCGTGGCGACCTGCCCAAGGCCGAGCGCGAACGTGCCCAGCATGCGCTGGCGCAAGACTTCTTCAAGGCCGGCCTGTTCGATCGCGCCGAGGAGGCCTATGCCCAGCTGCACGGCACACCGTTCGAGAACGAGGCCGAGCTGGCGCTGCTGTCGCTGTTCGAGCGCTCGCGCGAATGGCGCAAGGCCGTCGAGGTGGCGCGCCGCCTTGAGCAGCGCGGCACCGGCTCGTTCGCCTCGCGGATCGCGCATTACCTGTGCGAGCTGGCCCTCGAAGCCCAGACCCGCCACGACGATGAACTCGCGCTGGCACTGCTCACCGAAGCCCGCAGCACCGCACCGCAAGCCGCCCGCGCCCATGTGCTGACCGGCCAGATGCTGGCCCGCCGCCAGCAGCCCGACGCGGCGATGGCGGCCTATGCCGAACTGCTGGCCCTGAACCCCGAGGCCTTCAATCTCGTTGCCGGCGACTATGCGGACGCCGCGCTGGCCGCCGGGCAGGCCGGCCGGGCGCTGGCGGTGCTGGACAGCCGCTATCAGCGCGCGCCGGGCGTCGACCTGCTGCTCGCGATCGGCAAGCTGGAGCCGGACAGCGCTCAGCAGCGTGCTCGATGGATCCGCCACCTCAGCGCGCATCCGACCCTCTCGGCCGTCCGAGGCCTGGTGGCCTTCGCCGGCGCCAAGCTTAGCGAGGACGAAAAGCCGCTGGTCAGCGCCGCGATCGACCGCGCCGCCCGCCCGCTGCAGCGCTACCGCTGCGCCGCCTGCGGCTTCGAGGCCGGTCACTACTTCTGGCAATGCCCCGGCTGCTTGAATTGGGACAGCTACCCGCCGCGCCACGTCGAAGAGTTATGACCCACCCCCGAAGGCGCTGCGCGCCTCCCCCTCAAGGGGGCGCAGCCAACGGCCTGGCAAAGCCAGTTCCGTGGCTGCTACTCGGAAAGCCACGCTGATACTCGAGACGATCTCATGAGACACATCCTGTGCATGAAATGGGGCACGAAGTACGGTCCCGAGTACGTCAATCGCCTCTACGCGATGGTGCGCCGGCACCTGAAGGGCGAGTTCAAGTTCGTCTGCCTGACCGACCGCACCGAGGGCATACGCGCCGAGGTGCAGTGCTTCCCGATCCCGGAGATGAACATTGCCGAGGCCAAGCGCGACGGCGCCTGGAAGAAGCTCACCACCTTCGAGGCTGATCTCTACGGCCTGCGGGGCACGGCCCTGTTCCTGGACCTGGACGTCGTCATCGTCGACGACATCACGCCCTTCTTCGAGGTGCCCGGCAAGTTCCTGATCATCCACGACTGGAAGCGCCCCTGGCGCGTCACCGGCAACTCGTCCGTCTACCGCTTCGAACTCGGCGCGCATGCCGACGTGCTGGCCAAGTTCCGCCAGCATCACGAGGCGCTGCGCCGCGAGTTCCGCAACGAGCAGGCCTACCTCTCCGACGAACTGCACAAGCAGGGCCTGCTGCAGTACTGGGACGATGCCTGGTGCGCCAGCTGGAAGTACCACTGCGTGCCGGCCTGGCCACTGAGCTACGTCAAGGATCCGATCATCCCCAAGGGCTCGCGCATCCTGATCTTCCACGGCCCGGCCAATCCGCCGGATGCGCTGGTCGGCCGCTCGAACAGCGTCTGGCGCAAGATGCGCCCGGCGCCCTGGATCGCCGAGCACTGGCGCGAATGAATCGCCGCTGAGGCCTAGCTCGGCTGCGCGAGCGTCGAAGAGGCCCCGCCTTCGGCGCCGCGTGCCAGGAACACGAACACCACGAGCGCGGTCAGCGTCGTGACGGCGGCCAGCACCAGGGCCAGCGTCGAGAACGCGTCCTGGAACGCGTGCGCGAGGACCTGCGCCGGCACCATCGGGCATTGCGCAGCGGCGCCGGCCAGGTCGCCCGCGACAAGCCGCTGCGCGATGACCGACGCGGGCACGGGACAGCCCAAGGGCGCCAGCCGCAGCGCCGCCAGTGCGCAGAGGCCGGCACCCACGAGGGCCAGCGCAAGGCCTTCGCCGGCCACGCGCGTCGTGCTGAAGATGCCGGTCGCCATGCCGGCCCGCTCCCGCGGCACGACGCTGACGGCCAGGCCGTCCATCAATCCCCAGGGCAGGCTGATGCCGGCACCGATCAGCAGCATCGGCGACAGCGCCGCGTGCGCATCGTGGGCACCGGCCAGCCAGACCAGGCCTGCAGCCGCCGCTAGAAGACCGCCGCCGCAGAGCATGGCCGGACGCACGCGCTGCGCGAGCAGGCCGGCGGCGAGCGGCCGCACGACCAGCGGCGCCGACAAGGCCATCATCACAAAGCCCACCTGCGCACTGCCGAGCCCTTCGATACCGACGAAACGGACCGGCAGCAACACCAGCAGCACCACGAAGCCATAGGCGGGGGCGGCGGCCAAGAACTGGACGCCGACGAAGTGCGGGTAGCGAAATAGGTCGAGGTCCAGCATCGGGCGCGCCGCGCGGCGCTCGATGCGAACGAAGCACGCCAGGAACACCGCGGCAGCACCCAGGGCACCGATCGTCGAAGCGCTGCTCCAGCCGCGCTCCGGTGCCTGCAGCACGCCCCAGGTGAAGACGGACAACGCCAGGGTGAACGTGAACGCGCCCGGCCAGTCGAGCGCATGGGCACCCGGATCGCGCGATTCGCGCATGGCCGGCCGCGCCATCAGCAGCGCGATGGTGGCGCAGGCAATCACGAGCAGGAAGATCGCGCGCCAGCCCCAGGCCGCCGTGAGCCAGCCGGCCGCCAGCGGCCCCAGCGTGAGGCCGATGCCGAAGCTCGTTCCTAGCATGCTGAAGGCACGCAGGCGCACCGGGCCGTCGAACTCCTGTGCCAATGTCGCGGCGCCGCCGGCGAATACCGCAGCACTCGCGAGCCCCTGCAGACCGCGCAACAGATCGAAGGCGGCAATGCCCGGTGCCGCGAGCAGCGCCATCGATGTCGCGATGAAGCCGACGACGCCGCAGACGAACACCCGGCGCCGCCCGTGGCGGTCCGCCAGCGCGCCCGCGACCATCAGGAAGCTGCCGAAGGCCAGCATGAAGGCATTGGTCACCCAGGCCAGCGCCACCGGCGAATCGCCGAGGCCGGCAGCGATCTCGCGCAGGGCGACCGCGGGGCCGGTGAAGGTCATGGGCATCGCCGCCGAGGCCAGGCACACGCCGGCGAGCACGCGCCAGCGTCGGCTGGGCGAGGAATCTTGCAATGGAGTCATATCGAGTCGTCCGATGGAATGGGCCGGCAGATCCGGCCCCGTCCACTCAGGTTGGACTCGCTTTAATCCTCGATAAACAACGGATCAGTTCGTTTTTGCCGGAATAAATGTCCGGAATAGACCTCATGGACCGACTGAGCGGCCTGACCGCCTTCGTGAAAACCGTCGATCTCGGCAGCTTCGTGGCCGCCGGGCGCGTGCTAGAGATTTCCGCCTCGGCCGTCGGCAAGGCGGTGGCACGGCTGGAGCAGCAGCTCGGTGTGCGCCTGCTTCAGCGCAGCACACGCCGCATCCAGCTGACCGAGGAAGGCCGGCTGTTCCACGAGCGCTGCCGGCGCATCCTGGACGATCTGGACGACGCCCACGCGATGATGTCGCAGACCCTGGAAGCGCCGCGCGGGCGGCTGCGCGTGAGCGCGCCCATCATCGGCTACCACTTCCTGATGCCGCTGATCCCGGACTTCCTCGCACGCTATCCGCAGGTCGATCTGGACGTCGACTTCAACGACCAGATCGTCGACCTGATCGAGGAAGGCATCGATGTCGTGATCCGCAGCGGCGACCTGCCGGACTCCGGCCTGGTCTCGCGTCCGCTACACGCCTACCGCTTCATGCTCTGCGCCTCGCCGGGCTATCTCGCGCGCCATGGCACGCCGCAGCGGCCGTGCGATCTCGACCGCCACGCCGCGATCCGCTTCCGCTACCCGAACTCCGGCAAGCTGCTCGAATGGCCGCTGCGCCTGGCCGACGGCGAGCCCGAACCAAGACCGCGCGCGGCCGTCGTCTTCAACAATATGGAGGCGCTATTGGCCGCCACCACGGCCGGCCTGGGCATCGCCTGCATGCCCGACTTCCTGGTGCGCGCCGCCCTCGCCGAGGGCCGTGTCGTCGCGGTGCTGGACGAGCGCATGGACGCTGGCGGCCGCTTCAGCGCGCTGTGGCCATCGAGCCGGCAGTTGTCGCCCAAGGTACGCGTGTTCGTCGACCACCTGGGGGCGAAGCTGGCGCTAGGTGCCTAGGCGCTCGGGCTAGACCAGCGCTCGCCCGGTGACTTTCTGAAGAATGCCCAGCGGGCTGGCGGCCGGGTCGTACTGTTTGTCCGCCGCCAGGTGCAGCGTCTGCTCCATCATGTACTGGCCGGCCATCACTGCATGCGCGGTCTGGTCCGAGAAGCAGACCCAGACCGAACCGGCAGCGAAGGGCATCGTGACCTGTTCGCAGTCGCGCTGGTAGTCGAGGTCGCCCTTCATGCCGTCGTGCAGCTGCAGCATCAGGTGGTCGTACTCACTGCGCAGTGACTTGGTGACCTGCAACGCCTTCAGCACCTTCGCCTGCCAGGCCGAATAGGGCTTGGCCCGCGGCACGAAGCGCTGCGCGATCGCCTCGAACGATTCGCCGACGCGCCAGACGCGTGGCTGCCCATCCGGGTTGACGTTGGCGAACACGCGCAGGATCCGCTCGCCGTAGTTCGGCCGCGACGGGAAGGAGTCCACGTGCAATCGCCGGTCGTCCGCGCGCCAGCTCTGCACGCGCGATTCGACCTGCGTGGGCCGGTAGCTGGTCGGTGCCATCCGCAGCGCCGGGCCGTACTTGGGCAGAAGCGCATCGATAAGGCCGCGGGCCTGCGTGCGGAAGCGGCTGATCATCGCGGCCAGCGCCGCCTGGGTGACCGCGTCGCCGGTGGCGCCCTTCAGCGTGCCGTCGGCATTGAGGCTGATGTTGCGCGACTTGGGATCGCGGATGTCCGGCCGCAGCAGCGCGCGCTCGGCCTCGGTCGGCTGGAAGGCCAGCTTGGGGAAGTACAGCACCTTGCCGGCCTCGAGGGCGCTGATCCAGGATGCATCGCTGCCGACGTGCGCCCAGTCGCTGCCAGGCAGCTCGATGATTCTTGTGTCCATCAGGAAATTATCGGCCAGCGACGCAGCCCTAGAATCGCGCGCCATGCCTGAAGCCTCTTCCATGCCCGACACCCGTCCCCGCACCGCCGTGCTGCTGCAGTGGGTCGGCATGGGCGACCTGGTCTGGCACGTCCCATACTTCCGCCGCGTCGCGCAGACCAGCCGCGACGGTCAGGTCTCGGTGATCGCGTCGCCCACCGTGTTCGCGCCGCAGCTGATCGGCCACGAGCCCTGGGTGCGCGAGATCATCGACTTCGACCGCCATCCGCGCCGCCACGAAGGCCGCAAGGGCCGCCATGCCGGCGTGGCGGGCCTGTGGCGCATGGGCGTCGAGCTGCGGCCGCTGGGCTTCGAGCGCATCGTGCTGTTCACCAACCACGGCAACCGCTCGCTGGTCGCCGTGGCCGCGCGGATTCCCGAGCGGCTGGGCTACGGCACCAGTTGGCTGCAACGCCGACTGCTGACCCACGGACCGTTCATCGAGCGCTACCGCGGCCCGGCCGTCAGCGCCCACAAGGACGCCACCGCATTCGCCATCGCGCAGGGCTGGTGCAGCGAACCCATCGTGCCCAGCCTCGTCGTGCGGCCGGACGCGCTGGCGCGGATGCAGGCACGCTTCGCCAGCCTGCCGCGCCCGCTGCACGTGCTGGCGATCGGCTGCTCCGAGCCCTACAAGCAATGGGGCGACGCGAACTTTGCCGCCCTCGCGACCGAACTCGCACAGGCCGGCCACGGCGTGCTGATGTTGGGCGGGCCGGCCGAGCGGGCGTTCGCGGAGGCCATCCTCGCGCGCATCGAGCCCGCGCTGCGCGCGCGCGTGGCCGCGATGGTGGACGGCAGCGTCGCCGACAGCGTGGCCGCCTGCGCGCTGGCCGACAGCTGTACCGGCAACGACACCGGCGTCATCCAGATCGCCGCCGCCGTCGGCACACCGACCTGGGTGGTGCTGGGGCCGCGCCCGCTGCTGGAGCACGACCCCAAGACGCTGCACAACATCGCCGCGCCCAGCCTGGAGGCCATCCGGCCGGAAGCCGTGGCCCAGATGGTGCTGAGCGCATGACGACGACGCCCGACAAGCGCCCGCGCACGGCGGTGCAGTTGCAGACCAACGGCATGGGCGACCTCGTCTGGCATGCCGAGTACTTCCGCTGCGTCGCCGCGCAAAGCGAGGGTGGACAAGTCACCGTCATCGCCGCGCCGACGACGATGGCGCGCGAGCTGATCGGCCATGAGCCCTGGGTGCGCGAGATCATCGACTTCGACCGCCGCCCGCGCAACGGCCGTCGCGGCCGGCACAGCGGGCTGGACGGCCTGATGCGCCTGGGCGCCGAACTGGCACCGAAGCGCCTCGAGCGCATGGTGATGTTCTCCGACCACCCTGGCCGCGCCGTCATCGTCTGCTGGCGAGCCGGCATCCGCACGAAGCTGGGCTATGGCGCGACCTGGCTGCAACGCCTGCTGCTGACGAAAGCGCCGCGCATCGCGATGTACGACGGACCGCCCGTCACGGGCAGCTATTTGGACGCGACGGCCTTCGCGATCGCACAGGGCTTCTGCAGTGCGCCCCTCGTGCCTCACATCAAGGTGCGGCCCGACGCGCTGGCGCGCATGCGCGAGCGGCTGGCAGCATGGCCCCGGCCCGGGTTCGCGCTGTCCATCGGTTCGTCGGAGCCCTTCAAGCAATGGGGCGCGGAGAACTTCACTGCACTGGCCACGCGGCTGGCGCAGACCGGTGCAGGCGTGCTGCTGGTCGGCGGGCCGTCCGAAACGGCGCTGGCGCAGGCCATCACCGCCGGTGTCGCAGCGGAACTGCGTCCGCAGGTGCTAAGCCTCACCAAGGGCACGGTGGCCGACACGGTGGCCGCCATGTCGCTGATGCGGGCCTGCATCGGTAACGACACCGGCGCCTCCAATATCGCTGCCGCCGTCGGCACGCCCACCTGGGTACTGATGGGCGCGCGCCCGCCGCTGATGCACGACCCCGACCGGTTGAAGATGCTGCAGGGGGCGAGCCTGGCCGACATCAGCGCGGCGGAGGTCGAGGCGCGGGTGCTGGCGGCACTGGCTTAAGGCAGGCCCTAAAGCGGGCGGCTCGCCTTGTCCAGCAGATCGGCCGTGGCCTCGGCCCAGGACATCCGGGGCATGGCCCGGATCAGGGCCTCGCGTTCGTGCAGCAGCGCTTCGTCCTGGATAAAGCGCGCAAGCTGGGTGCGGATATCGTCCACGTCCAGCGGGTCGAAGTAGCCAGCGTGCTCGCCAGCCGCCTCCGGGATGGAGGTCGCGTGGGACGCCAGACAGAACTTGCCGTAGCTGATCGATTCGGCCGCCGGCAGCCCATAGCCTTCGATCAACGATGGGAACACCGTGAAGCGGCAGCCCCGGTACAGCGCGTCGAGCTCCGCGTCGGACACATCGCCCAGGAACAGCACGCGCTCCCGCAGGGCCGCATCGGCATCCAGCAACTCGTCGATCGCCTTGTAGGCCCTGCTGGTCTTGCCGACGATCACCAGCCGCAGTCCCGCGTCCTGCCCGGCTGCGATCACCTGGGCCCACGCCTGCAACAGGCGCAGCTGGTTCTTGAACGCGGTGACCCGCCCGACCGACAGCAGGTACTGGCCCTGCGACAGTCCGCCAGGCAAGGGAGCCGTTGCCGCGCTTTCCGAATTGATGTTCTGCCCGAACAAGCACTTTTCGATCGGCTTCTCCGCGCCGATGAACTGGTGCATGAACCGCCTGATCTCGCGCCGGTTGTAGTCTGAGCTGGTGAAGAACCGGTCGAAGGCCTGGAAGCTTTCCTTGATGAACTCCGTGAACACACGGCTCTCCGCGGGCTTCTGGCCGTTCTCGATCGGAATGACGTCGTGCACCAGCAGTTGGGCCGAGATGCCGTGCTTGCGCTTCAGCTTCTCGATGTTCTGGACGTAGCCGCCGATGATCCAGCTGCGGCCGACGTTGAGCAGCACATCCCCCGGCTCGAACGGCGGCGCGGGCATCCTGCGTTGGAACAGAAGCTGCGTGAGATAGAACTCCACGCTGCTGGCGGCGGTGTGCCACAGGTATTTGGCCGGCTGGCCGAGATACTTCGCGCGGTAGTCCCGCCACGGCTTCAGCCGCGCGTTCGGGCACAGCTTGTAGAGCTGGCCGGGGTCGGGCTCGATCCTGCCTGAAAGCAGCCGGCCCATGTACTCGACCACCGCATCGTCCACCAGGCCCACATGCTCGCAGGCCTGGCCGTGGAACATGATGAACTTGACGCCCTTTTCAATGCCATGAAGGGCGTAGTTCAGGTGGACGCGCTGGATTCCGGTGACGGTCGCGTGCTGCCGGGCCCAGAGCAGCAGATCGGTCACGTCCAGGTAGATCGTCGGCTTGGATGCCCCCATTCAGGCGATTCCCAGCGCATCGAGCGCCCGTGGCAGGTCAGGAAAATCGATGTCCGGATCGCTGCCGAGCACATTGCCGTTCGTCGCCAGCCGCACGCAGCGACCTACACCCGCGCGTGCCCCCGCTTCAACGTCCGACGGCTTGTCGCCGAACATCAGCGAGCGTGCGAGATCGACGCCCAGCGCCGCGGCGCTGCGCAGGATCATGCCCGGCGCAGGCTTGCGGCAATCACACTCCACGGCGTAGCGCGCCACGCTCGCCGAACTCGCATCAGGCAGATGCGGGCAGTACTCGATGGCCGCGAGCGTCACGCCCTGCTGCGCGAGATGCGCGCTCAGCGCTTCGTGCAGGCGCAGTACCGCCGCTTCGTCGTAGTAGCCGCGGGCGACGCCAGACTGGTTGGTGACGATGACGAGCGCATAGCCCGCGTCCTGCAGGCGCCGCATCGCCTCGATCGCGCCGGGCACGAACTCGAAATCCTCCCAGCGCACCACATAACCGTGATCGATATTGATGACGCCGTCACGGTCGAGGAAGGCGGCGGGCCTCACGCGCCGTGGCCCCGGATACGTCGCACCAGCGAGGTGGTCGAGTAGCCATCCACGAACGGGATCGCCAAAGAGCGGCCGCCCCAGGAGCGAACCACCGTCGTTTCCTCCAGCGATTCCATGTCGTAGTCGCCGCCCTTGACGTAGATGTCGGCGTGCACGCGGCGCAGCAGCGCGACCGGCGTGCGCTCATCGAAGAACACGACCAGCGACACCGAGGCCAGGCCGGCCAGCACGAAGGCGCGATCCAGCTCCGCGTTCAACGGCCGGTCCGGCCCCTTGCCGAGCTGGCGCGCGGAAACGTCGCTGTTCAGGCCCAGCACCAGCGACCCGCCCAGCTCGCGCGCGGCCTGCAGGTAGCCGACATGGCCCCGATGCAGGATGTCGAACACGCCGTTGGTGAACACCACGGGGCCGGGCAGCGCGGCGACGCGTGCCTCGATCGTCGCGTCATCCAGGACGATCTTGTCCAGCAGAGCCTGGCTCATGCCACACCCGCCGCGTCCGACTCGCTGGCGTGAAGCCAACGCACGTAGCGATCCACGCCGGCGGCGACATCGGTGAACACGTGGTCGCAACCGACGGCGCGCAGCCGGCTCAGGTCGGCCTGCGTGTGGCACTGGTACTTGCCGACCAGTGCGTCGGGGAAGGCTATGTATTCGACGAGGCCGTCGCGGACCAGATCGGCCATCGGCCGCGTCGGCTCGCCGCGCAGCGACAGCGCCGCGTTGACGCTGGCCAGCGCCACGTCGTTGAACGGCTGCGCGCGCCCGGTGCCCAGGTTGAAGACACCGCTCGCTTCCGGGTGCTGGAGGAACCAGAGCTTGACCGCCACGATGTCGTCGACAAAGACGAAGTCGCGGGCCTGCTGGCCGGGCCCGTAGCCGCCGTACTCGCCGAACAGCTTGACCTGGCCGTTGGCCTTGAACTGCTGGTAGTGGTGATAGGCCACCGAGGCCATGCGGCCCTTGTGCTGCTCGCGCGGGCCGTAGACGTTGAAGTAGCGGAAGCCCGCCACCTGATGCGGCGCCTGGGCCAGCATGCGGCGCACGACGCTGTCGAACAGCAGCTTGGAGTAGCCATAGACGTTCAGCGGGCGCTCGAACTCGGGCTCCTCGCGGAAGGTGTCGCTCGCGCCGTAGGTGGCGGCCGAGGAGGCGTAGAGCAGCCGAGTACCCTGAGCCATGCAGGCATCGAGCAGGCCCTTGGAGCAGCGGTAGTTGGTCTCCATCATGAAGCGGCCATCGTGCTCCATCGTGTCGGAGCAGGCCCCTTCGTGCATGACGGCATCGACGCGCCCGAACTCGCCGCGCGCAAAGCGCTCGTAGAACTCGGTCTTGTCGAAGTAATCGGAGATCTGCGCGCCCAGCAGGTTGCGGTATTTCGGGCCGTCGCTGAGGTCGTCGACGGCGATCACGTCGTCGACGCCCAACGCGTTCAGGCCGCGGATGATGTTGGCGCCGATGAAACCTGCGGCTCCGGTGACGACGACTTTCACGCGAACAGCTCCTCGTAGCTCACGGTCGCGGTGCCGAACTTGCCGACGACGATGCCGCCGGCGCGGTTGGCGATGGGCACGGCGTCGCGCAGCGACATGCCACTGCCCAGCATCGCGGCCAGCGTGGCGATGACGGTGTCGCCTGCGCCGGTCACGTCGAATACCTCGTAGGCGCGCGCCGGTTCGTGCGTCGCACCGCTCGCCTCGAACAGCGTCATGCCTTCCTCGGAGCGCGTCAGCAGCACGGCGGCGACGCCGATGTCAGCGCGCAGCGCATCGACCTTGCGCTGCAGCTCGGTTTCGTCGCGCCAGGTGCCGACGACCTGAGCCAGTTCGCCCCGGTTCGGCGTGATGACGGTGGCCCCGGCATAGCGGCGGTAGTCGCTGCCCTTCGGGTCGATCAGAACCGGCTTGCCCGCCGCACGGGCCAGCTCGATCATCCGTGGGATGTGGGCCAGGCCGCCCTTGCCGTAGTCGGAGAACAGCACCACGTCATGCAGCGGCAACTGCTCGGCGAAGGCGTCGACCATCTGGCCCAGCACCTCATGGTCGGGTTCGTTCTCGAAATCGATGCGGATCAGCTGCTGCGCGCGACCGATCACGCGCAGCTTGACGATCGTCGACAGCTGCGGGTCGGTGCGCAGCACGGCCTCGATGCCGTGCGCCGCGAGCAGCCGGCCGAGCGATTCGGCCGCATGGTCGGCGCCGACGACGGTCAGCAGCGTGGCGCGGGCACCCAGCGTCTTGACGTTCAGCGCCACGTTTGCCGCACCGCCCAGGCGCTCCTCCTCCCGTTGCACGCGCACGACCGGCACCGGCGCCTCGGGCGAGATGCGGTCGACGGCGCCGTGCCAGTAGCGGTCCAGCATCACGTCGCCGACGACGAGGATGCGGCGCTGCGCCAGCTCGGCTGCCGAGGGCAGCAAATCAGCGGCGCCGCTCATCCGGCAACGCCCAGCTCGGTCTCGATCACTCCGCACAGCGTGTGGCCGATCAGGATGTGCGCCTCCTGAATCCGCGCGGTGACCTGGCTCGGGACGACGATGGATGCATCGCAGGCCTCGTGCAGCTTGCCGCCGTCGCGGCCCAGCAGGCCCAGTGTCCAGATGCCAGCCTCGCGCGCCACGGCCACCGCGCGCAGCACGTTGCGCGAATTGCCGGAAGTCGAGATCGCGATCAGGCCGTCGCCGGCACGCCCGAGGCCGGCGACCTGGCGCGCGAACACCTCGTCGAACGAGTAGTCGTTGCCGATGCAGGTCAGGGCCGAGCTGTCGGTGCTTAGCGCCAGGCCAGCGAGCGGCCGGCGATCGTTGATGAAGCGGCCGGTCAGCTCGGAGGCCAGGTGCTGGCTGTCCGCGGCCGAGCCGCCATTGCCGCAGAACATCAGCTTGCCGCCGCCGGCCAGCAGCGCGGCGAGCTGGCGGCCGGCGGCGCCGATGGCCTCGTCCAGCGCCGGCAAGGCGGCCATCAGTTGCTGGTGTTCTTCGAGATTGCGCAGGAACAGGGAACTCATGGCGGCGATTATCGATGACCAATCCGTTACGGCGACAATGGCCGGTTATGACCTCGCCGTCCCCCGTCTCCGAAGTCCCGCTGCGCCAGATCGCGCTGCGCCTCGCACGCTTCGTCAAACCCCATCGCTGGGGCCTGGTCCTGACCGTGCTGGCCTACATCGGCGCCGCCGCCACCGAGCCGCTGATCCCGAAGCTGATCGAGACCGTGTTCGGCAAGGGCTTCGGCAAGGACTCGTTCGCGGTCTGGTGGGTTCCCGTGGTGCTGATCGGCCTTTACGCGCTGCGCGGGCTGTTCTCCTTCCTCGGCCAGTACCTGTTCAACTGGACGCTGTCGCGCAGCGTGATGGACTTCCGCGCCGCGCTGCTCGATTCGCTGCTGAACGCCGATGCGCGCGTGTTCACAAGCCTGCAGCCGGGCACGGCCGTCACCAAGGTCGTCAACGACCCGCAGCAGATCCTGCAGTTGCTCGGCAACACGGTGATCAACGTGCTGCGCGACGGCCTGCCCGCCGTGGCAATGCTCGTCTACCTGTTCTATCTGAACTGGCAGCTGACGCTGATGTCCATGATCACGACGCCGGTGATGGCCGTGGTCGTCCGTAAGGTCAACCAGCGCGTGCGCCAGATGGGCAGCCGCACCTATGACGCCCAGCTGCACCTTGTCAACAAGGTCGACGACGTCACCCGCGCGTGGCGCGTGGTGCGCAGTTTCGACGCCGCAGAGCACGAGCGCGAATCCTTCGGCCTGCTCGCCAAGGAGGTGCAGCGCAACTCGCTGAAGACCACCGCCGCCGGCGCGCTGACGCAGCCGCTGTCGCAATTCATCATGAGCATCGGCCTGTCGGTGATCATCTGCCTGGCGCTGATACAGGCGCGCGATGCGAACACCGGGGTCGGCGAGTTCGCCGCCTTCGTCACCGCGCTGCTGCTGCTGACCTCACGGCTGCGCCACCTGAGCGACCTGGCGCAGCCGATCACGAACGCACTGGTAGTGGCGCGTGGCTGCCTCAGCCTGATGGACATGCCGCAGGAAGTCGACAGCGGCACCGGCGAGATGATCAACTGCCGCGGCCATGTGGAGATGCAGGACGTGACCTTGCGCTACCCCGGCGCCGAACATGCTGCGCTAAACGACCTGACGCTGGACTTCAAGGCCGGCCAGACGACCGCGCTGGTCGGCTCCTCCGGCGCCGGCAAGAGCTCGATCGTCCACCTGCTGCTCGCCTTCGGCCAGCCGGATGCCGGCCGCATCCTGATCGACGGAGCGGACACGCACACGCTGAAGAAGGCCAGCCTGCGCCGCCAGTTCGCCGTCGTCTCGCAAGACATCGTGCTGTTCGACGCCTCGGTGGCCGACAACATCGCCTACGCCCAGCCGCGCGACGATGCGCGGCTGGAGCAGGCATTGCGCGCCGCCCACCTGTGGGACTTCGCGCAGACCTTGCCGCAGGGTGTGGACACGCTCGTCGGCGCCAACGGCAGCAAGCTCTCCGGCGGCCAGCGCCAGCGCCTGGCGATCGCCCGCGCGCTGTACAAGGACGCGCCGATCTGGGTCTTCGACGAAGCGACCTCGGCGCTCGACACCGAGAGCGAGCGTGCTGTCCAGCAGGCGCTGGAGCAGTGGCAGGGCCGCAAGACGCTGATCGTCATCGCGCATCGGCTCTCGACGATCCGCTCGGCCGACGCGATCCACGTGATGGGCAGCGGCCGCGTGATCGAGAGCGGTTCGCACGACGAGCTGCTGGCGCGCGATGGTGCCTACGCGGCGATGGTGCGCGCCCAGAACGGCGAATAGAGCGATGAAGCGGCGCGACTTGTTGATCGTTGCGCTGCCGCTGCCGGCGCTCGCCACCGACAAGATCCTGGAAGTCAACATCGCCAGCCAGGCGCAGCTGGAGCAGTTGGAGGGCGTCGGCCCGGGGCTCGCGGAGCGCATCCTCGCCGCGCGGGCGAAGGCGCCGTTCACCGACTGGCGCGACCTGCGCCGACGCGTCTCCGGCATGGGCCCGAAGCTCGCGCGCAAGCTGTCGGGCCAGGGGCTGCGCGTCGAGGGCCTCCCCTTCCCTGACCCCGCCTCAGACCCTTGATTCGGCGAAACCGCCGCGGCGCCTGCGCATCACCGCCAAGTCGACCGTCGGCGCCGCCGCGGGCCAGCCGAAGAAGCGCTGCACATCGTACCGGCGCGCCAGCGTGTCGCTCATGCCCAGGTTGATCAGCTCGTTGGTGAACGAGGGCTCGAACAGCAGATAGCTGGTCAAGGCCGAACCGCTGGCGCCCTGCCCCTGGCCGGTGGCGCCCACCCCGCGCAGCAGTGCGCGTATCGGTGCCGGCAGGCTGCCCTGGTGCTCGGCGGCAAGATCATCGATGCGCCGGCTCGGTGCGATCACCAGCACGTCGATCGGCCGCAGCGGCGTCTTGCTGCGCAGCTCCGGCGGCAGCAGCGACAGCGTGTTGTTGACCCGCTGCAGCCGCTCCACGTCCACCGCCAGCGCGTCCAGGAAGATGCTGGACAAGGCATGGCCGGCGATCTGCGCCATGCTCGGGTGGCCGCCGTGGGCCAGCGGCGCGCGGCGGCCCGGCGGCTCGCTCATCCGGCCCGCGCCGATCACGAGGACGCGTTCGGCACCGAGGTGCACGGCCGGCGAGATCGGCGCGCTCTGGCGCATCGAGCCGTCGCCGAACCATTCGGCCTGGCCGTCCAGGTCCAGCAATTGCGCCGGGAAGATGAAGGGGATCGCCGACGAGGCCAGCAGGTGGCCGATCGTCAGCTCGGTCCGCACGGCCAGGCGCTGCGAGCGCAGCCAGGGCTGGACGTCGCGGCCGGTCTGGAAGAAGGTGACGTGCTGGCCCGAGGTGTAGCTGGAGCCGCTGATCGCCAGCGCGCTCAGGTGGCCGGCGTCCAGCATCTCGCCGAGCCGCTCGAGCTGCACCCACTGGCGCAGCAAGTCACCAAGCGGTTCATTGTTCAGCAGGCTCTTCGGGTGTGAGCGTCGCCAGCGTGTCAGCGCCCAGCCCAGGCTCATCATCGTCATCCAGCGCGCGCCGGAGCGGATCACGCCGAACGAGTCGGCCGCGTAGACCTGGTCGACGTGGATGTTCTGCCAGAGGTAGACGAGGCCGTCGACGGCGGAATCGAAGTCGTCCGCATGGCTGGCCAGCGTGGCCGCGTTGATTGCGCCGGCCGAGGTGCCGCAGATGATCGGGAACGGGTTCGCCGCGTTCGCCACGCCGGCATCGCGGCGCAGCTGCGCCAGCGCGGCCAGCACACCGACCTGATAGGCGGCGCGGGCACCGCCGCCGGTGAGGATCAGGCCGGTGGATGAGGGATCGGGCACGGGGTCGGGCGGCATGAGGCGATGGTCACTAGATCATCGCAGCAATAGCCCGCTCCCCTTGCCATGCCGGCAAGTCCCGGCATGGGCGTCGATGAGATATCGACGAAACTTAGCGGGCGCTGCGGCGCCGGCCGGCCAGCGCGAGGCCCAGAACGGCCACGCTCACCAGCGCCAGGCTGCCCGGCTCGGGAACGCCGCTCGCTGACACCTGTGCCGCGGTGCCCATGAACAGTTGTTCATAGCCGTTGTTGAGTTCACGCCCATACGGTGCGGCTGTGCAGGTCGCCTGGTCGGCGGCGGGATCGCAGCCGAGCCGGACGTCCACGTGCAGCGTGTAGTCGGCCAGCGCCGCATCGCCCAGCGATGCAAACAGGCCGTTCAGTTGCGAGGTGAGCTCAGGGAACAGCACCGCGTAAGCGGCATTGTTGGCGCCCAGATTGTGGTTGACCTCTTCGTCGTGCGGGGCGCTGCAGGGCACCGGCGTGCCGGCCAGACGGCAGATGCTGCCACCCGAGAGCACATAGTCAGTGGCGGTGTTGTTACCGGCCAGCGGATTGCCGATGCCCCCCGAGCTGTAGGCAGACGGGTCGCCCATGAACACGCCACCAGTGAGGCCGGAGGTGAACAGGCCGTACTGCTGGCCCCGGTTGGTGAAGTCGTAGACGCCGACGACTTGGTTGGCGGCGTTGGTGATCGACAGTTGGCCCCAGGCCGCCAGGCTCTGCAAGGAACCGGCGCCGCTGTTGATCTGGTTGTTGTTGAAGAACAGCACCATCTGGTCGCCGCCGAGGAAGCCTTTCAGCGCGCTCAGCGATGAATCCCAGGTGTTGGCGTTGTTGTTGTTGACCGTGCCCTGCGTCCCGGTATAGGTTGAGGCGTTGGACCGGAAGAACGGCGCGCCGCCGTTGCCGTCGGGTGTGCGGTAAGCATTGTCCATGCCCGCGAAATTGCTGTTCAGCGGACCATTGTTGGTGCCCGTAGCGAGCACGACCAGATTCGAAATCTGGCCCGGCGAGGACTGCACGTAGTACTGGCAGCCGGAGGTGTTGCCGCCGCATTTGTCCTCGACGGCGAAGGGCATCGAGTAGGACTGCCCGTCTCCGTACTGAACATACTGGACTCCGGCGAGATCCACCATCGGCGTCGCTGACGCCGTAGCTGCAGCGATGGCGGCACCGACGAGAACGACGGTCTTTTGCAAGGGTGTGGCTTGGAACTGCATGGCTATTACCCGTTTCTGTTTGCGGTCGTTCGAACGGCGCCTATGGCACCGGCGACGCCACACCGCGGGCCTGGCGTCCTTTACAAGACAGCAAACTTCGCACCAGGGTGAAACAAACCTATGCGAATCAATCACTTATTGCGCGTAAGACGCACAAAATGATCACACACCGCACCGAATGTAAGCATCGCCGACTCCGGGTTTTCACTCATACACAATCTGAGGCGACGCTTGCTTCAAGTCCTTGGATGCCAGCGCGGCCATCAATTTCTGCAAGGCCTCGTCGCAGGGCCAGAACTTGCTCGCCTCGCCCAGCTCGATCTTGAACTCGGCCTGGCCATCGACCCCGCTGGCGCCGTTCAGGAAATGGTGTGTCATCACCCGCAGGCCCTGGCGTGCGGTGCCCTGCTCCGTCTCGACCTGCTTGGGCGGGAAGCCGTCAACGATTTCCTTCAGCGGCGGCAGCTTGCCGCGCACCGGCACGTAGAAGTACTTGCCGAAACGTGCGCGCGCCGCGGTCAGCGACCAGACCTGCTGGATCGTCAGCCGCAGGCCGCCCGAGAAGCGGTCGTTCTGCACCTTGCCCGACACGATGATCAGTTCGTCCTCGACGAGCAGGTCCTTGTGTGCGTTGATCAGTTCCTCGTTGGCGACCGCCTCGATTGCATCGCTCTTGTCGTCGAGCTTGAAGATCGCCACGCGACCACGGCTGCCGTTGATGATGCGCATGTCGCCGACGATGCCGGCCAGCATCTGCGGCTCGCGGCTGTCCTGCGCGTCGACGATGCGGCGCTTCACCATGCGCCGCACTTCCTCGCCGCTCTGATCGAACAGGTGGCCGGACAGGAAGAAGCCGATCGCCGTCTTCTCCAGGCTCAGTTGCTCCTTTATGCTCCACGGCGCGGCCTCGACCAGCGGCGGCTCGGCCGTGGACGAGCCGTGCGCGCCATCGTCGAAGTCGAACAGGCCGCCCTGGTCGGCGTTCTGCGTCAGGTTGTCGGCGAAGGTGTAGCCCAGCGCCACGCTGGCCAGCAGGCTCGCCCGGTTGGGCTCCAGCGTGTCGAAGGCACCGGCCTTGATCAGCGCCTCGGTCACGCGCTTGTTGACCTGCTTGCGGTCCACGCGGGCACAGAAGTCGAAGAAGCTCTTGAACGGCCCGCCTTCCTTGCGCGCCGCCACGATCGCATGGATCGCGTTCTGGCCCGAGCCCTTGATCGCGCCGAGGCTGTAGTTGATCTTCGTCTTGGACAGCGGCTCGAAGCGGTGGACGCCGAGGTTGACGTTGGGCGGCTCGAACTCGATGCCGAACAGCTTGGCGTCGTTCAGCAGCACCTTCAGCTTGTCGGTGTCGTCCGACTCGATGGTCATGTTGGCCGCGTAGAACTCCGCGGTGAAGTGCACCTTCAGCCAGCCAGTGTGATAGGCCAGCAGCGAGTAGGCGGCGGCGTGCGACTTGTTGAAGCCGTAGCCGGCGAACTTCTCCATCAGGTCGAAGACCTCGTCGGCCTTGGCCGTGTCGAGGCCCTTCTCGGCCGCGCCCTTGCGGAACAGCTCGCGATGGGCGGCCATTTCCTCGGCCTTCTTCTTGCCCATCGCGCGGCGCAGCATGTCCGCGCCGCCCAGCGTGTAGCCGCCCAGCACCTGGGCGGTCTGCATCACCTGCTCCTGGTAGACCATGATGCCGTAGGTCTCGGCCAGCACGGGCTCCGCCAGCGGGTGCGGGTATTCGACCTTCTCCTTGCCGTGCTTGCGCGCGACGAAGGTCGGGATCAGGTCCATCGGGCCCGGCCGGTACAGCGCGTTCAACGCGATCAGGTCCTCCAGCCGCGAGGGCTTCGCCTCCTTGAGCATCTTCTGCATGCCCGGAGATTCGAACTGGAACACCGACTCGGTCAGGCCGTCGGAGAAGAGCTTGTAGGTGCGGCGATCGTCCAGCGGGATCGTCTCGAAGGCGAAGTCCTTCTGCTCGGGATGGCGGGCGACGATGAAGTCCTTGGCCATCTCCATGATGGTCAAGGTCGCCAGGCCCAAAAAGTCGAACTTCACCAGGCCGATCGCCTCGACGTCGTCCTTGTCGAACTGGCTCACCGCGCTGGTCGAGCCGGGCTGCTGGTACTGCGGGCAGAAGTCGGTGATCTTGCCCGGCGCGATCAGCACGCCGCCAGCATGCATGCCTATCGAGCGCACCGTGCCCTCGACCTGCGTGGCCAGAGCCAGCAGCGCGGCCACTTCTTCGTCCGCCTGCTCGCGATCGTTGATCTCCGGCGCCTCGTGGCGGGCGTAGATCATCTTGGCCTTGGCGGGGTCGAAGTCGTCGGGCAGCGGCGCCAAGGTCACCGTCTTGCCCGGCGGCGCCGGCACCAGTTTGGCGATCGAGTCCACATGGCCGAAGCCCATGCCCAGCACGCGGCCGATGTCGCGCAGCGCGCCCTTGGCGGCCATCGTGCCGAAGGTGGCGATCTGGCTCACCGCCTGGCGGCCGTACTTGTCCTTCACGTAGTCGATGACGCGGTCACGATTGCCCTGGCAGAAGTCGATGTCGAAGTCGGGCATCGAGACCCGTTCGGGATTCAGGAAGCGCTCGAACAGCAGGTTGTATTCCAGCGGATCCAGGTCGGTGATCGACAGCGCATAGGCGACCAGCGAGCCCGCGCCCGAACCCCGGCCCGGGCCGACCGGGCAGCCGTTGTTCTTGGCCCAGCGGATGAAGTCCGACACGATCAGGAAGTAGCCGGGGAAGCCCATCTTGATGATGGTCCCCAGCTCGAACTCCAGCCGCTCGACGTAGCGCGGGCGCTGGGCATCGCGCTTGGCCGGGTCGGGGTACAGCAGCCGCAGGCGCTCCTCCAGACCCTCGAAGGACAGATCGCGGAAATACTGGTCCATCGGCATCGAGCTGCCGTCGGCCAAGGTCGGCGTCGGGAAGTCCGGCAGCTGCGGCTTGCCCAGCACCAGCGAAAGGCTGCAGCGGCGCGCGATCTCCACCGTGTTGGCGATGGCGCTGGGCACGTCGGCGAAGAGCTTCTCCATCGTTGCCTGGTCGCGGAAATACTGGCCCGGCAGGAAGCGCTTGATCCGCTTCGGGTTGGCCAGCGTCTCGCCGTCGGCGATGCAGACGCGCGCCTCGTGCGCGCCGTATTCGTCTTCGGTGAGGAACTGGATCGGGTGAGTGGCGACGACCGGCAGGCCCAGCTCGGCCGCCAGCGGCACGCTGGCCTGCACCAGCGCCTCCTGGCCCGGCAGGCCCGCGCGCTGCAGCTCGATGTAGAAGCGGCCCGGAAAGGTGTCGGAGAGCCGCGTTGCCCAGTCCTTCGCGCGCGCCTTGTCGCCCATCAAGAGCGCCTGGCCGAGGCCGCCGTGCTGCGCACCGGAAAGGCAGATCAAGCCCTCGCCCAGTTCCTGCAGCCATTCCCATTTCAGGCAGGCCTGGTTGCGGATCACGTTCTGGATCCAGGCACGCGACAGCAACTCGGAGATGTTCAGGTAGCCCTGCGTGTTCTGCACCAGCAGCAGGATGCGGCTCGGGTTCTTGTCGGAGCCCTCGGGCTCCAGCCAGCAGTCGGCACCGAGGATGGGCTTCACGCCCTTCTTGCGGCAGGCGTTGTAGAACTTGACGCCGCCGAACAGGTTGGCAAGGTCGGTGAGGCCCAGGGCGACCTGCCCGTCCTTGGCCGCCGCCGCAGCGGCGTCGTCGACGCGAAGGGTGCCGTCGACGACGGAGAACTCGGTATGGGTGCGCAGGTGAACGAAAGGCATCCTTGGATTTTAGGAGGCCGCGGGTATGCTGCCGCCCGACAAGGAGACTTCCCATGAAGAAAGCCCCACTCGCCACCCTGCTGGCCGCCCTGCTGATCGCCGCCCTGCCGACATTCGCAGCGAAGCACCCGGCGACCAAGAAGCCCGCCGCCCCGACCAAGAGCAGCGCCGACATCATCAAGGACTCGCCCGACAGTGACTGGCGCGAGCTCGACCCCGACAACACGATCCTTATGGAGTTCACCCAGGGCCAGGTCTTGATCGAACTGGCGCCGCGCTTCGCACCACGGCACGCCGCCAACATCCGCGAGATGGCTCACGGCGGCTTCTACGACGGCCTCGCCGTCGTGCGCGTGCAGGACAACTTCGTCGCCCAGTGGGGTGATCCGGATGGCGACGACCCGGCCAAGGCCCGATCGCTGGGCAAGGCCGAGGCACACCTGCCGGCCGAGTTCTCGATTCCGCTGAAGGGCCTGCCGCTGAAGAAGCTGCCCGACGTGGACGGCTGGGCGCCGGTCACCGGCTTCGTCGACGGCTTCCCGGTCGCCGCCAACCCGAAGACCGGCAAGGCCTGGCTCGCCCACTGCTACGGCATGGTCGGCGCCGGCCGCGGCAACGAGGCCGATTCCAGCACCGGCGGGGAGCTGTATGCCGTGATCGGCCAGGCGCCGCGCGGGCTGGACCTGAACATCACCGTCGTCGGCCGCGTGCTGTCGGGCATCGAGCTGCTCTCCAGCCTGCCGCGCGGCGGCCCGAACATGGGCTTCTACGACCAGGCCGAGCAGCGCACGGCGATCCAGCGCGTGCGCCTGCTGGCCGACATGCCCGAGGCCGAGCGTCCACACCTGCAGGTACTGCGCACCGATAGCAAGACCTGGCCCCAATTGCTGGACGCCCGGCGCAACCGCACGGGCTGGTTCGTCTACAACCCCAAGCACATCGACGTCTGCAGCGCGACCGTACCTACCCGACCCTCGAAATAGCCTGTCGCTCCACGTCGTAGGGGAAAGCGCTCGGGAAGAAATTCCTTGAGATCGGCGGCCGCAGGGGTTAAGAATTGCAAAGCCGGTGACTCCGCTGAAGTTGCCGGTTAGGCAATAACAAACCCTGGAGACCGCCATGCGAATCCTTTCGACGCAGCGCACGCTTGCGCTCGCCGCCGCCCTTGCCTGCGCCCTCGTCGCGCAGGTCCAAGCCCAGCCGAATATGGAGAAGCTCAAGGGCATGAAGGTCGCGAGCACCGACCTCAACATCCCGTTGGTGCCCCAGACAGGTGCGAACGCCGATGCCATCAAGGCGAACCTGAAGCGGATCAAGCTGCCGCCGGGCTTCCAGATCAGCCTCTACGCCGTCGTGCCCGATGCGCGCCACATGGCCGTGGCGCCGAGCACGAACATGCTCTTCGTCGGCACCCGCAAGACCACCGTCTGGGCTGTCACCAACCGCAACAGCGGAGACGCGGCGACCGAGGTGAAGTCCTTCGCGCCGAGCCTGAAGTTCAGCAATCCGAACGGGGTCTGCTGGACCAAGGACGGCGTGCTGATCGTCGCCGAGCACAACCGCGTACTGAGTTTCCCCGCCGCCGAGTTCTTCTATGAAGGCCCGGACGTGGCCGTCGGCGAGATCCTGCCGCAGGGCAAACTGATCCCGCCCGAGGAGGAATCCTTCAACCACGGCGCGCGCACCTGCCGGATCGGGCCGGACGGCATGCTCTACATCACGATGGGCCAGCCCTTCAATGTGCCGCCGCGCGACAAGCTCGACCTCTACAAGCAGTGGGGCATTGGCGGCATCGTCCGGATGAACCTCGACGGCAGCAAGCGCGAGGTCTACGCCAGCGGTGTGCGCAACTCCGTGGGCATGGACTTCAACCCCAAGGACGGCACGCTCTGGTTCACCGACAACCAGACCGACGGCATGGGCGACGACATCCCCGCCGGCGAGATCAACCGCGCCACCAAGGCCGGCCAGTTCTTCGGCTACCCGTGGAAGCAAGGCAAGACCCGCATCACCGAATTCGGCTACGACAAGGACCCGCTGCCGGCCAATATCACCGATCCGCAGGTCTACACCATCGCCCATGCGGCCGACCTCGGCATGGTCTTCTACACCGGCAAGTCCTTCCCGGCGAAGTACCAGGGCGGCATCTTCTCGGCCCAGCACGGTTCATGGAACCGTACCAAGCCGGTCGGCGCGCAGGTGCTGTTCACCTCGCTGAAGGCCGACGGCACGGCCGACAAGACCGAGGTCTTCGCCGAAGGCTGGCTGGACGACACCGGCCTGTACCGCGGCCGCCCGGTGGACGTGGCCGTGGCCAAGGACGGCTCGCTGCTGATCAGCGACGACTTCGCCGGCGCGATCTACCGCGTCACCTACACGGCGCCATGAGGCAGAGCCTGCTCCTGTTCGCAGCAGTAGCCCTGGCCTGGGCCCTTCCCGCCCAGGCCCAGGACGCGCAGCTTGGGCGCCAGAAGGCGCAGGCCTGCGCGGTCTGCCACGGCCCGCAGGGCATCGCGATTGCGCCCGACGCGCCCAACCTGGCCGGCCAGCCCGAGGCCTACCTCGCCGCCCAGCTGCGTGCGTATCGGGACGGCGCACGCAAGCACGAGATCATGAGCGTGATGGCCAAGCCGCTCAGCGATGCGGACATCGCGAACCTCGCCGCCTGGTTCGCTTCCATCAAGGTCGAAGCACAAGCGCCCCGCTGATGTAAAAAGACGGCTCGTCCACCCGCGAGCCGTCCCATGACCGATCCCGAATTCCGCCTGATCGCCGACCTGATCCGCGAACACGCCCGTGCCCGGCCCGAGCATCCGGCGATCGTTCAGGACGCCGGCGCATCGCTCAGCTATGCAGAGCTGGACGCCTTGATGGACCGCATCGCCGCCGCGCTCCAGCGCGACGGCGTCCGCCCCGGCGAGGCGGTGGCGCTGGCCGGGCAATCCACACCGCTGCAGGGAGCGCTGTTCCTCGGCGTGCTGCGGGCGGGCGCGGTGGTCGCGCCGCTGGCCGCCTCGGTCACGCCGGCCTCATTCGCCGGCATGCTGGCCGACGCGCAGGCGCGGCTGCTGTTCGTCGACGAATCGGCCGCCGCGCTGGCACCGCCCGGCCTGCGCACCATCCGCATCGATACGGGCGAGCTGGAGGCCTGGCTCGCCCCGCCGGGCGCGCAGCCCGAGCCGGTCTCGCCGGCGCCGGGCGACGCGTTCAACATCATCTATTCCTCCGGCACTACCGGCACGCCCAAGGGCATCGTCCAGCCGCACGGCATGCGCTGGACGCACGTGGCGCGCGGCGCCCGCTACGGCTACAACGCGGACTCGCGCGCGCTGCTCGCCACGCCGCTGTACTCGAACACCACGCTGGTGGTCTTCTTCCCGGTGCTGGCCTTTGGCGGCACCGTCTACCTGATGCCGCGCTTCGAGGCTGGCGCCTACCTGGCGCTGGCACAGGCGAAGCGCATCACGCACACGATGCTGGTGCCGGTGCAGTACCAGCGCATCATGGCGCGGCCCGATTTCGACGCCCACGACCTCGGCAGCTACCTCGCCAAGTTCTGCACCAGCGCACCGTTCGCCGCCGCGCTGAAGGCCGACGTGGTCAAGCGCTGGCCCGGCGCGCTGGTGGAGTTCTACGGCATGACCGAGGGCGGCGGCACCTGCATCCTCGACGCCCGCGCGAACCCGCACAAGCTGCACACGGTCGGCCAGCCGGCCGACGGCCACGACATGCGGCTGATCGACGACGAAGGCCGCGAGCTGACCGAACCGGGCCAGACCGGCGAGGTGGTCGGCCACTCGGCCGGCATGATGAGCGGCTACCACGGCCAGCCGGCCAAGACCCGCGAGGCCGAGTGGTTCGCGCCGGACGGCAAGCGCTTCATCCGCACCGGCGACGTAGGCCGCTTCGACGCCGATGGCTTCCTGATCCTGTCCGACCGCAAGAAGGACATGATCATCTCCGGCGGCTTCAACATCTACCCGAGCGACCTCGAGGCGCTGCTGCGCGAGCACCCGGCGGTGGCGGACGTGGCCGTGGTCGGCGTGCCCAGCGAGGCCTGGGGCGAGACGCCGGTGGCCTATGTCGTGCGCCGCCCGGGCCATGAGGAGACCAGCGACAGCGCGCTGCGGCTGTGGCTCAACGAGCGCGTCGGCAAGACGCAGCGGCTCTCCGAGCTGCGCAGCATCGACGAACTGCCGCGCAGCGCGATCGGCAAGGTGCTCAAGCGCGAGCTGCGCGATCACCACGCCGCGGAGCCGCCTGGAGCACCCGGCGCGTGATCCTGGCCCTGCCCCGTCGCGGGTCGACGATCAGCGTCTGGCCCCCGCTACCGCTGCCGCGGACGCGCCTGGGGCAGTGCCTGGCGCTGGCGCTGCTGCTGCACCTGTGGCTGGTGCTGATGATCGGAACCGCGCCGGGCGGCAGCGCAGCGCCGGGCGAAGGCGTCTGGGGCCGGCTGAACACCGCGCTGAGCATCACGCTGACCGGCCCGCCCAGCGCGCTCGTGGAAACGCCGCCGCAGGCCGCGCCGATACCTGTCGACTCCGGCCCCACCGGTGCCGCGCCGAAGCGCCGCCAGGGCGGCAGCGTGCGGCCCGTTCAGCGCCCGGCGCCGAGCCCCGGCGCTGCCGAGCTGGGGCGCTGGAACGCCACGCCCGGTGAACAACTGAACGGCCCGGTGCCCGAGCCCGAGCCGACGATCCGCGTCCAGGAAGCCCCGCCTGTCTCCGTGCAGCGGCTGCAGAAGCCGGTCCTGCCCGCCCCGTCACGCAGCGACGCCGACAACAGGCCCGCCCCCGATTCGCTGAAGTCGCTGCCCGCCGCCGCACCGGTGGAAGCCCCACCGGCGCCGGTGCCGCCACCGCCCGATTTGCGCACCCTGCCCGAGCCGGAAGCCATACCCGCTCGGCGCGCACCCGCGGAGCTGCCCCAGGCGATCACGCCGCCCGCCCTTCAGTCGCAGACCTTGAGCGCGCCGAAGGCCCAGCCTCAGGTCACCGCACCCGCGGCGCCGATCAATCCCGGAGTAACGCCGCAAGTAGCACCCGGCGCCGCTCCATCGACGAACACCAGCCAGCCGGCGGCCCCCAGCCTCGTCCCGGCACTGCCGCCGGTCGGCGCGCCCGACGCCGGCACGCAGCGCGGGCATGACGTCGCGACGCCGCCCTCGGCCTCCGCCAGCGCGCCGCGCACGCCGCTGGACCTGCGCATGCCGGTCAACGGCCCGATCGCCCGCCAGGGCAGCAACAGCATGCTGAACCTGATGCCGCACCCGCCGGACGCCAAGGCCAAGCTCGGCGAGGACATGAAGAAGGCCGGCCGCGGCGACTGCCGAGACGAACACGCGGGCGCCGGGCTGCTGGCCGTGATCCCGCTGGCGGTGGACACCGCGCGGGACAAGGGATGCAAGTGGTGAGCCGAACGCCTCAATAGTGCGGCGGCAGCTCGTCCCGCAGGCTGCGGAAAGCGGGCCCGCCCTCGGCCGGCGCCTGCCGCTTGAGCTCCACCACCTCACGCATCAGTAGCTCGATCTGCGCCTGCTGGCGGATCACGATCTGGTTCAACTGCTCGACCAGGTCCTCGGCAAAACTGGCTTTGATCTCCAGCTCGGTCAGGCGGGCGTCGATGTCGTCGGGGCTATCCATGGCCGTATTGGACACCACGATGAATGGGCGTTAGCCCCACCTACAATCTGCCGCTTCCCATGACGACCGCTCCCATTCTCAATATCTCGGCCTACAAGTTCGTGCGCCTGCCCGACGCGACGGCGCTGCGCGACACCCTGCACGAACGCGCCCAGGCGCTGGCGCTCAAGGGCACGGTGCTGCTGGCCGAGGAAGGCATCAACCTGTTCCTGGCCGGCCATGCCGAGGCGGTGCGCGCTTGGGTCGCGACGCTGAAGGCCGATGCACGCTTTGCCGACCTGGCGCCAAAGGAGAGCTGGAGCGATGCGGTCCCGTTCAAGAAGCTGCTGGTCAAGCTCAAGCCCGAGATCATCCGCATGAACCACCCGGCGATCCGGCCCGACGCGCTGGAGCGCGCACCGGCCGTCGCCGCCACGACCTTGGCCCGCTGGCTGGACCAGGGCCACGACGACGCCGGCCGGCCCGTCGTGATGCTGGATACGCGCAATGCCTTCGAGGTCGACTACGGTGGCTTCGACGGCGCGATCGATTGGCGCATCGCCAAATTCAGCGAGTTCCCCGAGGCCGTGCAGCAGCACCGCGCCGAGCTGCAGGGCAAGACTGTCGTCAGCTACTGCACTGGCGGCATCCGCTGCGAGAAGGCCGCCATCTACCTGCAGCAGCAGGACCTCGGCGCGCCGGTCTACCAGCTGGAAGGCGGCATCCTGAAGTACTTCGAGGAAACAAACAGGGACGGACAGGGCGCGCCGCACTACCACGGCGGCTGCTTCGTCTTCGACCAGCGCGAGTCGCTGGACGCCGGGCTGGCGCCGGACGCGGACATCGTCCGCCCCGCCAGCGAGGCGCACCGCGCGAAGGAATCCGCGGAATGACGGTCGACCGGCGCGGTTTTCGGGCCGAGCGCCGGGCCGCTCCCAAGCCGGCCCTCATGGCGATGTGCTCGCCGGTCGATCCGAGGTGCATCGCCGCCCCCTCGGGGGGCCGGCCAGCGTACCCGCTGGACGGGGGGCGCCCGTGATTGGATGGGCCGTGCGCCTGTTCGGCGTGCTGCTGATGTTGTCGTCCCTCGGCTACGCGGCGATCCGCGCGCCGGACCGCACGCTCGAGAGCCTGGTGCCGCGCTGGGCGCCGACACCCTCCGAATTCATCGAGCTGGGTGAGCAGGTCGTCCACCTGCGCGACGAAGGCCAGCAGACCGACCCGGCGCCGCTGGTACTGCTGCACGGCACCTCTTCCAGCCTGCACACCTGGGAAGGGTGGGCGGAGGAGCTGAAGAAGACGCGCCGCGTCATCAGCTTCGACCTGCCCGGCTTCGGTCTGACTGGGCCGGCTGTCAGCGGCGACTACCGCGACGAGGCCTACCAGGCCTTCGTGTTGGCGATGCTGGACCGGCTGAAGCTGCAGCACGTGGTGCTTGCCGGCAACTCGCTGGGCGGACAGATCGCGTGGCAGCTGGCGGCGCTGCACCCGGAGCGCGTCAGCGCGCTGATCCTGGTGGATGCAGGCGGCCAGGCCATCGAATCGCAGTCGGTGCCGGACGGCTTCAAGCTCGCGCAGATGCCGCTGCTGCGCCACATCGGCCAGTACGTGCTGCCCCGCTCCTTCATCGAGCGCAGCGTGAAGAACGTCTACGGCGATCCTTCCAAGGTCGACGGCGCACTGGTGGACCGCTACTTTGAGATGACGGTGCGCGAGGGCAACCGCGAGGCGCTGGGCCGGCGCATGGACCAGCGCACACCGGGCAAGTTCCTCGCCCTGCTACCGAAGATCACGCAACCGACCCTGATCCTGTGGGGCGCGCGCGACCGCCTGATCCCGATCGCCGCGGCCAGGGTTTTCGCGCAGGACATTACGGGCAGCCGGCTGGTTACATTCGAGACACTCGGCCACGTGCCGCAAGAGGAAGACCCGCAGGCGACGCTGGTGCCGGTGAAGACCTTCCTCGATTCGCTCAACGACAAGACCTGACCCCAAGGAGTGCACATCATGCAAGGACGTCACCTGTTCGCCGCGGCGTTGCTGGGCATCGTCGCGGTTGCCGCGCAAGCGCAGGCCCCCGAATGGAAGAAGATCCGCATCGGCGTCGAAGGCGCCTACCCGCCCTTCTCCGAGATCGGCCCGGACGGCAAGCTCAAGGGCTTCGAGATCGAACTGGCCCAGGCCTACTGCGCGCAGATGAAGGCCGAGTGCACGCTGGTGCAGCAGGACTTCGACGGCCTCATCCCCGCGCTGCAGACGCGCAAGATCGACGCGATCATCGCCTCCGTCTCGATCACCGAGGCGCGCAAGAAGGTCGTCGCCTTCTCGCGGCCCTACTACGCGACGCCGGCCCGCATGGTCGCCAAGGAAGGCGCCAAGTTCGACTTCACCGCCGCGGGCCTGAAGGGCAAGAAGATCGGTGTGCAGCGCGCCACCATCTTCGAGGCCTGCGTCAACGGCGAGTTCAAGCAGAGCGAGATCGTGCGCTACGCGACGCAGGACCAGATCTTTCTGGACCTGAAGTCCGGCCGCATCGACATGACCATGGCCGACTCGCCGGCCATCGACCAGGGCTTCCTCAGCAAGCCCGAGGGCAAGGGCTTCGCGATGGTCGGCCCGGTCTTCGACGACCCGAGGTACTTCGGCACCGGCACCGGCGTAGCCATGCGCAAGGCTGACGAGAAGACGCTGGGCGCGAAGTTCAATGCGGCGATCGAGGCGCTGCAGGCGGACGGCACCTTCAAGAAGATGGCGGCGAAATACTTCCCGTACGACATTTCTCCCAAGCACTAGAAGCCTGTGCTCCACGGTTTTCTTCCTAGCCTGCTGCAGGGGGCCGTCGTCACGCTGAGCCTGGCGCTCAGCGCGATGGCGCTGGCGATGTTGCTGGGCCTGATGGGCGCACTGGCCAAGCTGTCGAAGTTCCGCACTGCACGACGCGCCGCTCAGGTCTACACGACGCTGATCCGCGGCGTGCCGGACCTGGTGCTGATGCTGCTGCTGTTCTTCGGCGGACAGGTGGCGGTCAACGCGATCGCGCTGCAGCTCGGCTACGAGGATCCGGTGGACATGGATCCTTACGTGACCGGCGTGCTGGTCATCGGCTTCATCTTCGGCGCCTACCTGACCGAAGCCTTCCGCGGCGCCTTCCTGGCCGTACCGCCCGGCCAGCGCGAGGCGGGCCTGGCCTTCGGCATGACGCCCTGGCAGATCGCGCGGCGCATCACCTTGCCGCAGATGCTGCGCCATGCGCTGCCGGGCCTGTCGAACAACTGGCTGGTGCTGATCAAGAGCACGGCCATCGTCTCGGTGATCGGCCTCTCGGACCTGATGACGCGCGGCCAGCAGGCCGCCGGCACGACGCGCGAGCCCTTCTCCTTCTACCTGGCAGTGGCTGCGTTTTACCTGGCCTTTACCAGCCTGTCGGAGCTGATGTTCAGCTGGCTGCAGCGGCGGCTGGCGATCGGCGTGCGTGCAGGGAATCTTTGAGATGTTCGACTTCCAGGCCATCCAGGACAACCTGCCGCTCTACCTCGATGGCGCGTGGACGACGCTGCAGCTGCTGCTGGTCTCGCTGGTGCTGGGCCTGCTGCTCGCGGTCCCGCTGGCGGTACTGCGCAGCCTGCGCGGCAGCTGGGTCTCGCGCGCAGTCTGGTGCTACACCTATGTGTTCCGCGGCACGCCGATGCTGGTGCAGCTCTTCCTCATCTACTACGGCCTGGCGCAGTTCGACGCGGTGCGCGAGAGCTTCGCCTGGCCCTGGCTCAGCTCGGCCTGGTTCTGCGCCTGCCTCACGTTCGTGCTGAATACCGCGGCCTACACGACCGAAATCATCGCCGGCTCGATCCGGGCGCTGCCGCACGGCGAGATCGAGGCCGCCAAGGCCATGGGCATGAGCCGGGCGGTGATGTTCCGCCGCATCGTGCTGCCCTCGGCGCTGCGCCGCTCGCTGCCGGCCTACAGCAATGAGGCGATCTTCATGCTGCACGGCACGGCGCTCGCGAGCATCGTCACGATCATGGACCTGACCGGCGCCGCGCGCACCGTCAACGCCACCAGCTACATCCCCTTCGAGGCCTTCATCACCGCCGGCGTCTTCTACTTCCTGATGACGATGACGCTGGTGGGCCTGTTCCACAAGGCCGAGGCAAAGTGGCTGAAGCCGCTGATGCCGCGCTGATGTCGAGATAAGTCTCCATGCAGATACAACACCACGCCCTGCTCTCCCCCGCGCCCGGCACGCAGCGCGAGCTCGTCTCGCTCCACTATGGTAGCCAGGGTTCGCTGAAGGCTTACATCCAGGCCTCGCTGCACGCCGACGAACTGCCCGGCATGCTGGTGGCCCACCACCTGCGGCTGAAGCTCGACGCGCTGGAGGCTGCCGGTCGCATCGCCGGCGAGATCGTGCTGGTGCCGATGGCCAACCCGATCGGCCTCTCCCAGCATCTGCTGCACGGACACCAGGGCCGCTTCGAGCTGACCAGCGGCGAGAACTTCAATCGCCACTACCCCGACCAGATCGACGCCGCGGCCGCCGCCGCGGAGCCGCAGCTGACGCCGGACGCGACGCACAACGTCCGGGTCCTGCGGCGCGAGCTGAAGAAGGCGGTCGATGCGCAGCCGGTCGACACCGAGCTGCAATCGCTGCGCCGCACGCTGATGGGCCTGTCCTGCGACGCCGACGTCGTGCTGGACCTGCACTGCGACGCGCAGGCCGTGCTGCACCTCTACACCGAGACGCCCTGCTGGCCGGAATGCGAGGCGCTGGCCCGCTACCTCGGCGCCCGCGTCACGCTGCTGGCCCAGGATTCCGGTGACAACCCCTTCGACGAGGCCTGCTCGCAGGTCTGGTGGAAGTGGAAGCGGCTGTTCGGCGATCGTTTCCCGATCCCGCAGGCTTGCCTGGCGGTGACCGTCGAGCTGCGCGGTTATGTGGACGTCGAGCACGAAATGGCCGAGACCGATGCGCAGCGCCTGATCGACTATTTGACCCATCGCGGTCTCATCGCTGGTGAAACCCCTGCGATGCCCGAGGCCGTCGGCGACGCTCGGCCGCTGGCCGGCAGCATGCCGATCAAGTCGCCGGTGGCCGGCGTGCTGACCTTCCTGCGCCAGGCGGGCGACACGGTGAAGGCCGGCGATGTGCTGGCCCAGGTCATCGACCCGATCAGCGCCACAGTTACCGATCTCACCAGCCCAGTCGACGGCCTGCTCTACGCCCGCGATTCACTGCGCTTCACGACCGCCGGCATGCGCGTCGCCAAGGTAGCGGGCACGGAAGCCACGCGCTCCGGCAAGCTTCTAGGAGCCTGAGCGCATGAGCCACGCCAGCCTCGTCGTCGACAACCTGCACAAACGCTACGGCGAACGCGAGGTGCTGAAGGGCGTGTCGCTGACCGCCCAACCCGGCGACGTGATCACGCTGATCGGCTCCAGCGGCTCCGGCAAGAGCACCTTCCTGCGCTGCCTGAACCTGCTGGAGCAGCCGCACGAAGGCTCGCTCTCGCTGGGCGGCGAGGCGCTGAAGCTGGCGCGCGATCGCGACGGCAGCCTGAAGGCCGCCGATGCGAAGCAGCTTCAGCACTGGCGCGCACGCCTGGCCTTCGTGTTCCAGAACTTCAACCTCTGGGCGCACCGCACGGTGGTCGAGAACGTCACCGAGGCGCCGATCCACGTGCTGGGCGTGCCCAAGGCCGAAGCCATCGCCAAGGCCGAGGCGCTGCTCGCCCGCGTTGGCGTCGCCCACCGCATGGACGTCTACCCCGCGCAGCTCTCCGGCGGCGAGCAACAGCGCGTCGCGATCGCCCGCGCGCTGGCCGTGGAACCCGAGGTGATGCTGTTCGACGAGCCGACCTCGGCGCTCGACCCGGAACTGGTCGGCGAGGTCCTGAAAGTGATGCGCGACCTCGCCGCCGAGGGCCGCACGATGATCGTCGTCACCCACGAAATGGGCTTCGCCCGCGAGGTCTCCAACCACACGTTATTCCTGCACCAGGGGCTGGTGGAAGAGGCGGGCCATCCGCGCGAAGTGCTGACGCGGCCGCAGAGTGCGCGGCTGCAGCAGTTCCTCAGCGGCGGGTTGAAGTAGTTCTCGGTGATAGCATATTGGTGTTTTAGCACCAATGTGAGGATGACATGAGCCGCTTGACTATCACCTTGTCGGAGACGCGCTACATGGCTCTCAAGGAAGCCTCTGCGCAGCGCGGCAAGACCATCGGTCAATTGATCGAGGAGAGCCTGGAGTTCTACGGCATCAAGCCGCGCCAGGACGCGCAGGAGCTGGTTCGGCGTGCGCGTGCACGCGCTTCGCTGAGCGAAGCCGAGGCAGTGGCAGTGGCACGGGCCGAGGTCAACGCGATCCGCAAGAAGACATGAAACCGGCGGTCATCGTCGACACCAATGTCCTGGTGGCCGGGTTGCTGACGAAGGACGCGCAGTCTCCGGTCGCTCGCATCGTCGACGGCATGCTCGCCACTTCATTTGCTTTCGCCATCTCGCAGGCGTTGCTGACCGAATACAGCTCGGTGCTGGCGCGACCGAAGTTGCGCAAGCTGCACGGTTTGTCCGATGCAGACATCGATTTGCTCCTCACCGACCTGAGCCACCACGCGATCGTCCTGCAGCCAAAGCCCGCACCGCCGGCTCCTGATCCGGGCGACCAGTTGCTCTGGGAACTGTTGGCCGTCCGGGACGATCTCATCCTGATTACCGGCGACAAGCTCCTACTGCAGCAACGCGAGGCGCAGGCGGGGCGGATCATCTCGCCCAAGGCATTCTGCGAAGCATGGCTTGACGCAGGAGCCGCTGCGCCCGGGTAACAAGGCCCTAAAGCGGCGCCAGCACCTCGCACCGGTGCTGATGACGCCGCAACCATTCCACGTACATCCCGCTGACGTGCGCGAGTTGTTGCTCGGCTCGGCCGGTTTCATGCACGACGCGACCGATGAACAGTACGTGAGAGCCGATGCGCTCGATCCGGTCCACGCGAAGTTCGCGGACAAGTTGCTGCGGGTCCAGCGCTGGGAGTCCGAACAATGGCGAGCGCGAGACTTGCAGCGGCAATGCCGCAGGGTCGAATGAAGCCTGCCGATGTTGGCGTCCGAGCGCATAGACCGCCTCCAGGTATTCCGCGGGCGCGCTGCTCATGGCGATGTGCCTGGAAGCTTCCATCAACGCCACGCTCGGGCTGGTGGCACGCAAGGCCAGCAGCTGTTCGCCCGATGACAGCCGGGCGACGAGGTCCATCGGGAAGATATTCATCCGGTCCTCGTGGCCTACGCCGACAAGAAACACAGGTTTTGCCACGATGTAATAGGCATTGAGCGCACGCAGGTCGGCCGCGGACATGCACAGCGCGTCGCCTTGGCGCGCAGCGGTGCGGGCGTTCTGCCAGGCCAGCAGGTAGCGCAGCGCCAGCGCTGCAGGCGGCAGGCAGCGGTTGATCGTGCGCTCCACGCCGAAGAGATGCAGCGCGCCCTGCCCCAGCGGCACCGTGCCCCTCGGCTTCAAGGCCAGGCGGGCCAGCGGTGTCGCCTCTGCATCGGCAACGCAAATCTCCAGCCAGAGAGAACGCTGCGCAACGAAAGGTCCCGCCACACCCAGCACCAGCGGCCGCAGCGAGACCGGGCAGTGGTCCTCGCTGACGTCGATCGGGCCTCCAGGCAGTCCGCGAAGCATTACGCGGAGCCCCAGCTTCGACACCTCGCCGTACGCCACGGGCACCTGGCGCAGACCCTTGCCGCTGCGCAGCAGGGACAGCAGACGCCTCACGATCGCCTGCGGAACTGGACAAACAGGTGGTTGGCGCCCAGCGACCCGAACGGCGAGCGGCCATCGGCAGCGCAAACGCTCTCGATGACGAACGCGGGCGCCGCGGCCCGGCGAAGGCTGCCCATGAAATGACGGTAGGTCGTCACCCGGCCTTCCATGCGGATCGAGCCCTGCCCCAAGGACCGCAAGGCGCTGCGCCACCACCAGCCACGCCGCATGTCGCGGCCGTAGAACGGGTTGAGGACGTTGGCGACCAGAGCGCCGCCCGGCTGCAGATGGACGGCGAGCCGCTGCAGCAGGGCCCCGGGATCCCGCACGTGATTCAGGACGGCGAAGTTGGCCGCGATGGCTGCCACCGGGCCGCCTGCGCAGAGCGCGCGCTCCATGTCCTCCAATGGCCCGGCTGCGGTCGTGATGCGGCCGGCGGCAATCTCGATGCCACAGCGCTCCCGCAGCACGGACATCATGCCGGGCGAGAGGTCATAGGCATGAACACGATGCCCACGCGCCGCATACCAGGCCGCGTCGATTCCGGTGCCACAACCGAAATCCAGGATCGAAGCGCCCGGGCCGGCCGCGGCGGCGACGCGCTGGCAGAACGCCTCGCGCAGCCGCGGGTTGTCGACATCCGTCCGCCCGTTCAGCTGAGCGTCGTAGCCCGGCGCGACGGCATCGTAGAAGCGCGCCGTGGCGTCAGGCGCTGCTGCGGCCGGGTCGAGCCAGTCGTTCGAGGTCTGGGGCATGCCGGTAGGTTCCGCCCGACACGCGCAGGGTTCAAATGGCTCGTTTACTTCTTCGCCAGCATCCACTCGTGCGCAGGGTCGTTCTTGAAGACCCAGAAGCGGTGCGGCCCGGCCATCACGTTAAGGTAGTACAGCTCGTAGCCGTGCGGCGCGACGACCGGGTGGTAGCCGCGGGGCACCATCACGACGTCGTGGTCCTCGACGGCGCAGGCTTCGTCGAGGCTGCGGTCGTCGGTGTAGACGCGCTGGAAGGCGAAGCCCTGCGGTGGGTTGAGCCGGTGGTAGTAGGTCTCTTCCAGCTGGGTTTCGACCGGCGGCTGCTCGACGTCGTGCTTGTGCGGCGGGTAGCTGGACGAGTGGCTGGCCGGGGTCAGCACCTCGACGACCAGCAGATGCGCGGCGGTCGGGTCGTCATGCGGCAGCACGTCGCAGACGTAGCGGGTGTTGGTGCCGGCGCCGCGGACGCTGCGCTTCATCGAGGTGGAGTCCAGCACCTTGACGGGTCGGTCCTTGCCGTCGGAGGGCGCGGTGCACAGCGCGACTTCCGCGTCGCCGCGCGCCTCGATCGTCAAGGTCTTGCCGGCGCTTGCGTAGACCGCGGCCGGCGAGACCGGCTCGAACACGCTCGCGCGTGCGCCGAGGCCTGCGTGGCGCACTCCATCGATGGTGACGTCCACCGTGCCGGTCAGCACGACCAGGCACAGCTCGCGCGAGCCGGTCTGCACCGCCTCGCTCTCGCCTTCGGCCAGCCGCAGCGCGCGGAAGCCCACGTGCGTCCAGCCGGCGCGCTCGGGCGTGATGTCGACGATCTCGCGACCGGTCTTCGCGGCCTTGGCCAGCAGCGGGCTCACCATGTTCAGGCTCCCTTGTTGATCTGGTCGACCAGGCCGCGCAGCGTGTCGTAGCCCTTCTTGCCGTAGGCATAGCTGGGCGCCACGGCCGGGTCCTGCTCGGCTTCGACGACCAGCCAGCCTTCGTAGCCGCCGTCCTTCAGCGTGCGCAGCACGCCGCCGAAATCGATGGCGCCGTCGCCCGGCACGGTGAAGGCACCGTTCAGCACGCTGGTGAGGAAGCTCCAGCCGTCGTTGCGGGCCTGGGCGATCACCGCCGGCCGCACGTCCTTGCAATGCACATGGACGACGCGCGACAGATGCTTCTTCAGCGGCACCAGCGGATCGCCCGCGCCGCCGAAGAAGGCATGGCCGGTGTCTAACAGCAGCCCCACGTGCTGCGGATCGGTCAGCGCCATCAGGCGGTCCACTTCCTCCGGCGATTCGACATAGGCGCCCATGTGGTGGTGGTAGGCCAGCGTGATGCCGTACTGCTTCTGGATGTGCTCGCCGAAGGTGTTCAGCCGGAACGCATAGGCATCCCATTCGGCGTCATTGGCGAAGCGCGGGCGGCGGCCGACCGGCGTGTTGATCTGGCCCTGCACGGTGCCGGCGCATTCGCCGTAGACGACGACCTTGACGCCGTTGTAGGCCAGCTTCTCCATGTGGGCGACGCAGCCGGCCATCTCGGCGTCCAGCACCTGCCAGCTGCTCATGCCCTCGGGCACTTCGGCCAGCATGCCCGAGTACCAGCCGGACACGCAGGCGACGCCGAACTCGTCGAGCTTGGCCTTCAGCGCCGGTCCGGTCTTCGGGAACTTGTTGCCGAGCTCGAAGCCCTCGTAGCCGATCTCCGCGCCCTCGCGCAGCGCCGTGTCCAGCGGCGTGTCGCCGCCCAGTTCCGGCAGGTCGTCGTTCATCCAGCCGATGGGATTGATGCCGATGCGAACGTTCCAGTTCATGTCTTCTGCTTTCAGACTCGTTGTTGTTGCTTGCCCTGCTGCCACTGCTCGTGCGCGGCCTGGACCTCGGGCCGGGTGGAGACCTCGGGCACGCCGACTTCCCACCAGCATCCGCCCTCGGTCGTGCGGGTGTGTGTGGTGTCGATGACGAGCACCTGCGTGCGAGCCGCCTTGCGGGCACGGGTCATCTCGGTCTTCAGTTCAGCGAGGCTCTTCACATGCACCGCCTCGGCGCCCATCGCGCGGGCATGCGCGGCGAAGTCGATAGGCACGTGGACACCGCCACGCCCTTCCCAATTCGCGATGCTGGTCTCCAGCATGTTGTTGTACTGGGCCGAGCCGGTGGCCCCCTGCAGCCGCTCGATGCAGCCGTAGCCCTGGTTGTCGAGCACGACGACGATCAGCTTCGTGCCCAGCAGCAGCGAGGTCGAGATCTCCGAATTCATCATCATGTAGGAGCCGTCGCCGACGAAGACGATCACCTCCCGCTCCGGCTGCGCCAGCTTGATGCCGACGCCGCCGGCGATCTCGTAGCCCATGCACGAGTAGCCGTACTCGACGTGATAGCCACCCGGCGCGGACGCGCGCCACAGCTTGTGCAGTTCGGCCGGCAAGGTGCCGGCGGCGCAGACGGCGATGTCCTTCGCCGCGCTGTCCGGTGCCGAGTCGCGCACCGCGCCGATCACCTCACCGTCATAGGGCAGCGCGCCGGCAGCTACCGTGGCAGTCGTGATCTCGGTGACCCGTGCATTCCATCCGGCGGCGACCTTCTTCGAACGCTCGGTCCAGCCGGCGTCGGCCTGCCAGCAGGCCGCCGCGGCGTCGAGCTGCTGCAGGCCCAGGCGCGCATCGGCGACGAGGCCGGTGGCGCGGCCCTTGATGGTGTCGAAGGGCTGGACGTTGATGCACAGCAGCGCCGCCTGCGGGAACAGCGCGTTCGAGCCGGTCGTGAAGTCCTGCAGCCGCGTGCCGACGGCGATCACCAGGTCGGCTTCGCGCGCCAACTCGTTCGCGGCCGGGCCACCATCGACGCCGATCGCGCCGGCGTTCAGCGGATGGTCCCAGGCCAGGCTGCTCTTGCCGCCGTGCGATTCGGCCACCGGTATGCCGTGCGCCTCGGCGAAGGCGCGCAGCGCCTCGCTCGCGTGGCTGTACAGCACGCCGCCGCCGGCCACCAGCAGCGGCCGCTTGGCCGTGCGCAACAGCGCCGCGGCGCGGGACAGTTCGCCGGCATCGGGCGCCTGACGGCGGAAGCGGATCACGTCCGGCTGCAGGAAGTCTTCCGGGCAGTCAAAGGCCTCGGCCGCACGTCCTGCGGCAGCGCGAGGCAGACGGGGCCGCACAGCGCAGCGTCCGTCATCACCTGGATTGCGCGCGGCAGCGCGGTGAGGATCTGCTCGGGCCGCGCGATGCGGTCGAAATAGCGCACCAGCGGGCGGAACGCGTCGTTCGCGTTCATGTCGCCCTGGCCGAAGTTCTCGATCTGCTGCAGCACCGGATCCGGGGCGCGGCTGATGAAGGTGTCGGACGGCAGCAGCAGCACCGGCAGGCGGTCGACGTGGGCCACTGCGGCGGCGGTCAGCAGGTTGGTGGCACCGGGGCCGATCGAGCTGGTCACCGCCATCACGCGCTCGCGCATCTGCGCCTTGGCGTAGGCGACGGCCGCGTGGGCCATGCCCTGCTCGTTGTGCGCGCGGTAAGTCGGCAGGCGCGAGCGCTCGGCCCACAGCGCCTCGCCGAGGCCGGCGACATTGCCGTGGCCGAAGATCGCGAACACGCCGGCGCAATAGGACTCGACCGCGCCCGAAGCCGTCTCCACCTGCTGCGCGGCGAGGCGCCGTACCAGCGCCTGCGCCATCGTCAGACGCTGCGTCTTCCTTGTCATGCCACCCTCCGTTCAACATTCACGTGATGCCGCGACTGCCAGGCTTCCACCAGCGTCGCGTAATTGCGCGCCACGGCCTCGACCAGCTCGCCGTCGTCGATCAGGCCCTTGAACCAGCGCAGCGAGGCATCGCCCCATAGCGAGCGCCCGACCATGAAGCCCTTGACGACGGAGTTCGTCGCCTGGCTGAAGCTCTCCACCAGATATTCCAGCGGCTGGTTCAGGCCGAGGATCACCGCGCCGCGGCAATGCGGGTCGCGGTCCTGCAGCAGCTGCGCGAGCGCCACCCAGCCCTCGGGTTGCATCGGCGGGATCTTCCACCACTCGGGCTTCAGGCCCAGGTTGTAGAAGCGCGTGATCGCGCGCAGCACCGCCTCATCTTCGCCGCCCACCGGCGTCATCGCGCGCGGCGGTATCACCTCGAGCAGCAGCTCGTTTCCGCTCTCGCGCGTGGCCTCCCACAGCTCCAGCAGCGCCTGCTCCTGGGCCAGGCGCAGGTCCACCGCGTCGTCCGGGCTGTAGTGCACCAGGCACTTGACGACCTGCTCGGTCGGCCAGTGGATCAGCGCGCTGCCGATCGAGCGCGTGCCGTCGAACTGCAGCGGCCGCGAGCCGGGCAGCTCGACCGGCCGGCCGACCCACCAGCCGCGGCCGGTGGCATGGGCCAGCGCCGCGCCGCCGTAGTCGCCGCCGTCGATCAGCACGCCCACATGGCCTTGCAACTGGTGGCTCTGCTCCACCTGCTCGGCCGCGCGCACCAGCAGGCGCTTCAGTGCGGGCACGCGCGCCTCGTCGGCGCGGGCCTCGCGGGCCATGTCGTAGAACTGGCTGCGGTGGTCGAAGGCCATCACGCAGAGCTCGCTCCAGGCGGGCCGTGGCACGGTGACGCGGTGCAGGTGCGCGAGCTGTTCGTCGGCATCGACCTTCGGGTTGCGGGCGCCGCCGAACCAGTGCGTCAGCTCGGCCGGCGTGGGCATCGCGGCGGAGCAGGCGTGGCGCGAGACGACGATGGCGCCGCAGGCGTTCGCGATCTTGGTCGACTCCGTCCAGTCCTTGCCCTGCAGCAGGCTGGCCATCAGGCCGGCCAGGAAGGCATCGCCGGCGCCCAGCACGTTCAGCACCTCGACGCGCTCGCCGAGGAAGGTCTGCGCATCCTCGATCGCAGCGGGGATCTCGCCCTCGATCACGCAGCAGCCGAGTGCGCCGCGCTTGACGACCAGCGTTGCGTTCGAGACCGCGCGCACCGCACGCAGGCTGTCGATCAGGTCGTTCGGCACGCCGCCAGCGATGAAGAATTCCTCTTCGGTGCCGACCAGCAGATCGAAGCTCGGCAGCATCTCGCGCAGCTGCGCGCTGACCCGCTCGTCGGGCACGTAGCGGTTCTCGCCGGCGCCGCGCGAGGTCAGGCCCCACAGCACCGGTCGGTAGTCGATGTCCAGCACCGTCGTCACGCCGTGCTGGCGGGCGTAGGCCAGCGCCGTGCGCGCGGCGTGGCGCGTCTTGTCGGTGGAAAGGTGCGTGCCGGTGATCGCCAGCGCTCGGCATCCAGCGATGAAGTCCTCATCGATCAATTCGGCGTCGATCGCCATGTCCGCGCAGTTCTCGCGCACGAAAAGCAGCGGGAAGGTGTCGCGGTCCTTGATGCCCAGCACGACCATCGCGGTCAGCCGTTCGGGGTCGACCTGGAGCTGGCTGACATCGCAGCCCTCGCGCGCCAGCGTCTCGGTCAGGAAGCGGCCCATCTGCTCGTTGCCGACGCGCGAGAGCATCGCGCTCCTGAGGCCCAGCCGCGCCACACCGAAGGCCTGATTGGCGGAACTGCCACCCAGGTACATCGCCAGGCTGCGCGTGTCCTCGAGCCGGCTGCCGAACTGCTGGGCGTAGAAATCGACGCCGATGCGGCCGAGGCAGACCAGGTCGATGCGCCGTCCGGCAGGGAATGAGAGAGCTGGGGCTGTCATGCGCAGGGCCACTTATGAAGGCACCGCTGGTGCGATGCAGGCACTGTAATCCAATCGGACATGTTTTTCTCTTTGGGTATTCACGTAGAAAAGTTTTTCTCTTTTCAGCAGGCGGACGGAGCGCCGGCAGATCCCTATCTTGAGGAGCTGGTTCGGCCGCGAAGGCCGGCATCCTGTGGCCTTGCGTCCCGCAGGTGCCGTCCATGACTTACGAAGCCTTGCTCACCCAGGTGTTCGCCGCGATCACGCTCGCGGTGCTGCTGACCCTGCTCTACACGATGGTCAAGAACCGCAAGCGCCGCAGGCGTCGCAGGAGGCGCATCCAGCGCCGCCGCGCCGCGCCGATCAGCGCCTACTACTACTGCGCGCACTGCGCCACGCGAACGCTGCACGGCGGCCGCACGCGGGAAGCATGGGCGGCCGGCTCGCGTCGCTTCTTCTGTGACACCTGCAAGCCCCTTCGCGAGCAGGAAGCGCAGGAGACCTCGTTCGACGCGTCCTCGCTGTGGCCGACCAGCGAGTTCGACTTGCGCCGCGCCGAGGAGCAGGACGAGGACGATCTGCTCAACCGACCTCGACCACCTGCCCCGTCCGGTAAGCCTGGGTGATCGCCAGGCCGATGCGCGTCGCTTCGACGGCATCGGCCAGTTCCAGCTCCAGCGCCTTCTCGCCGCGGCAGGCGGCGACGAAGGCCGCCATCTCGGCCTGGAAGGCGGCCTCGAAGCGTTCGTAGAAATCACGCAGCACCGCGTGGCGCACGCCGTGGCCATCGCTGCGCACGATGCGGTCCTTCGCGCCGTGCTCGCCGATCTGCAGCTTGCCGGCGGTGCCGATGATCTCGGTGCTGGTCTCGTGGCCGTGCGCCATCGTCCGCGAGGCATAGAGCACCGCGCGGGCGCCGCCCTCGAACTCGATCACGCCCAAGCCGTTGTCCACGTCGCCATGCTCCGCCAGCGCCGGATGCAGCGCATTGGTGCCCGAGGCGAACACGCGCAGCGCGCGCGGCTTGCCGAGCATCCAGCGGGCGAGGTCGATGTCGTGGATGCTGCAGTCCATGAAGATGCCGCCCGAGGTCGGCGCGAAGCGCACGAAGAAGCCCTCCGGGTCGTTCAGGTCGCAGGTCTGCGAATTGACGATGAACGGCCGACCAATCTCGCCCTGCGCGATCACCCGCTGCGCCGCCTGGTAATGCGGATCGAAGCGGCGCACGAAGCCGACCATCGCGACCTGCTGCGGGTGCTGCTCGGCCACCTTCAGCACCGCCTCGCAATCCTCGACGTTCAGCGCCAGCGGCTTCTCGACGAAGACATGCTTGCCGGCGCGCAGCGCCGCGATCGTCTGGCCCGCATGCAGCGAGGTGGGCGTGACCAGCGCGACCGCGTCGATGTCCGGATTCGCCAGCATGTCGTCGAGGTTCTCGTACAGCTGCTGGACACCGCAGTGCTCGGCCGCATAAGCCCGCTCCGCCGCGACCGGGCTGCAGGCCGCCACCAGCGTGCAGTGGCGCGTGCCATAGGCCAGCGCCTGCGCGTGGCGGGCGCCGAGTCGGCCGAGGCCGGCGATGCCGACGCGCAGCGGCTGCACGCCCTTCTTGTTGCCGTCCATATTCAGAACGCGACCGGCTGGCCCGTCTTCGCGCTCTGGGTCGCCGCGTCCGCGAGCACCTGAGCGGCGACGCCATCTGCCACCGTCGTGCGGAAGGGCTGGCCCGATTGCAGGCACTCGAAGAAGTGCGTGATCTCCAGCTGGTAGGCGGCGGCGTAGCGCTGCAGGAAGAAGTGTTCGGGCTTGTCGGTGTGGATGCCGCTGCCGTTCCATTGCACGACGTTGGTCGGCGTCTGGTTCGCGCACTGCAGCAGGCCTCCGGAGCCCAGCACCTCGAAGCGCTGGTCATAACCGTAAGCCGCACGGCGGCTGGTACTGATTTGGCATATGCGCCCGCGGCGAGTGCGGATCGTGACGGCCGCGCTGTCGAAGTCCAGGCCTTCTAGCGCCGGCTCGGTCAGCACCGAGCCGGTGGCGCTGATCCAGGCGGCCTCGTCGCCGTCGGCACAGAGGATCCAGCGGAACACGTCGAAGTCGTGGATCAGCATGTCGCGGAACACGCCGCCCGAGGCCTTGATGTAGTCGACCGGCGGCGCGCCGGGATCGCGGCTGGTGATCACCAGCATTTCGGGCTTGCCGATCTCCCCGGCGGCCAGGCGCCGCGAAGCCTCGTTGAAGGTCGGGTCGAAGCGGCGCTGGAAGCCGATCATGCAGGCCACGCCCGCCGCCTTGACCGCATCGGCGCAAGCCTTGGCGCGCTGCACGGACAGGTCGACCGGCTTCTCGCAGAAGATGTTCTTGCCGGCCGCGGCAGCACGCAGGATCAGGTCGCTGTGCGTCGTGGTCGACGAGCAGATCGCCACCGCGTCCACGCTCTTGTCCGCAAATATCGCATCGATGCTCGCCACCTCGGCGCCGAGCTGCTGCGCCAGCTCCCGTGCCGGGCCCTCCATCGGATCGCTGACGTACTTCAGCTTGACGCCGGGCAGCGCGGCCAGGTTCGAGGCGTGGATGCGGCCGATGCGGCCGGCGCCGAAAAGGGCGACGTTCTTCATGGGGGACTTGTCTCCGTCTGACGGGCGTTGGATGAGGTCCGGCCGACTATAGGGGCGGCCCCGTCGTTTGAAAAGCATTTTTCATGTGAAATTAAAGTAGAAACAAATTTCACAACAAGACGGCCGGCATAGCCCATTTGAGGATGGCGGCCGCGCCCTCGCTCTCGAGTCGGCGTCCAATTTGCCCGGCCCTTCATCGGACTCACGGAGACAGACCCATGCAAAAGAAGACGATCACGTTCGGCGCAATCCTGTTGCTGACCCTGGCCGGCACCGCCAGCGCAGCTGAGAGCCCCTGCGACCGCGTGCTGCGGCAGCTCGGCAACCGCCTCGCCGACGCCACCTGCACCGAAAGCCCCGACCTCACCACCAACAACCCGAACACCACGCCGCAGAACAATTCGCTGCCCGGCCTGCCGGCCTTTGCCTTCACGCCGCAGACCGACCGGGCCACGATCGCGCCCAACGCCGCCAGCAAGACGCCGATCACCAAGGCCGTACCGGGCCTGCAGATCAATGCCCGCTTCGCCAGCGACCCGCTGGGCCAGGGCCGCTTCCTGCTGCGGCTGCCCAACGACTGGAACGGCAGCCTCGTCGTCGCCGGAGCCTCCGGCACGCGCAGCGAGTTCAACGGCGACTTCGCCTGGAGCGACTATGTGGTCCAGAAAGGTTACGCCTACGCCTCGCAGAACAAGGGCGTGCTGAACCTGCAGTTCAGCACCGCGGCCGACCCGCTGGCCTGCCGGCTGAACCCCGACTCGCCGCTATTCGTGCACTTCTACGACAACGACCCGGGCCAGGAATTCACCCGCTGGCGCGACTTCATGGTGCTGGCCGCCGACACCGCCCGCCGCGGCATCCAGGCGCGCTACGGCAAGGCGCCGCGCAACACCTACGCGGTCGGCACCTCCAACGGCGGCTACCAGGTGCGCCGCGCCATCGAAACCGCGCCCGACTACTTCGACGGCGGCGTCGACTGGGAAGGCACCTTCGTCGATGCCGACACGCCCAACCTATTGACCGACCTGCCCGCCGCGATCCGCAACTTCCCCGACTACGTCGCCGCCGGCTTCTCGCCGACCAGCACCGCCGCCCGGAATATCGTGGCCGCCGGCTACCCGCCCGACATCGTCGCCGGCACCGCCTCGCTGTGGGCCAATTACTCAGCCTCGTTCTGGGAAGTCACCCAGTGCCAGTGGCAGAAGCGCCTCGACCCCGGCTACGACACCTACGGCGCAGGCCCCGGCAACTACAACTACGTCGCCCGCCGCGCCGCCTCCAGCGTCGACGACAAGCTCGCCGCCTTCGCCACCACCGGCAAGATCAAGCGCCCGCTGATCACCGTCGCCGGCACGATGGACGGCCTGCTGCCGATCGACCACCACGCCCGTGCCTACGCGCGCCGCGTGGCCGAGGATGACGACAACGACGATCATGGCCGGCACCACGGCGGCCACCGCGACCGCGATCCCGCCTACCGCCTGTATGAGATCCAGAACGGCAACCACATCGAGACCTACAAGGACACATTCCCGCAACTGGAGCTGATCGAGCCGCATGCGCAGCGCGCCTTCGACCTGCTGGTACGGCATGTGGAACACCGCGCGCCGCTGCCGGCGAGCCAGTGCGTGCGGCGTGGCGGAGTGATCGAGGATGCACCTGCGGCGGCCGGGCATTGCGCGAATCTGTTCGAGCCGTAGGAGGGCCTCGAAGACTCAATGGGCGGCTTCCGCCCAACAGCTTCATCGGGGGTTAACCAGATGGCGCGATGATGGAGGGTTGCGGCGCAACGCGAAGTTAGCGCCTCTTCTTCCAGTCCCCCATGTCGTCCACGTCCACGTCCACCGCCCCGTCCGCCACGCCGTTCTCGCTGCGCCGCATCGCCGTCCCCGCCTTCGGCCCCTCGCTGCTGTTCGGCATCGGTGAAGGCGCGATCCTGCCGGTGGTGCCGCTGACGGCGCGTGATCTTGGGGCTTCGGTGCCCACGGCAGCGCTGATCGTCACCTTGATCGGGGTCGGCTCGCTGGTCAGCAACATCCCGGCTTCGCTGATCACGATGAAGCGCGGCGAGCGCTGGGCGATCGTCGCGGCGGCGCTCTGGTCGATCGCGGCGCTGGCCATGTGCGCGCTGACCGGGCACCTGGGCCTGTTCGCGGCGGGCGCCTTCATGGTGGGCATGTCGCAGGCGGTCTACAGCTTGGCGCGTCAGAGCTACCTGACCGAAGCGGTCCCGCCCGAGCACCGCGCGCGGGCGCTGTCCACGCTGGGCGGCTCGATGCGGGTGGGCCTGTTCATCGGCCCCTTCCTGGCGGCCGCAGCGATTCACCGCTACGGCATCACGGCGGCCTATGCGGTAGGCATTGCGGCGCTGATCGCCGCGGCGCTGCTCGGCGCACGCATTCCGGACCTCGTGCATGCGCCCCATGCGTCAAACGCGGCGGCCGGCGACGCACCGGTGGCCAAGCCTTCGCTGCTGGGCGTCGTCGGCGAACACAAGCACTTGTTCTACACGCTGGGCATCGGTGTGCTGCTGGTCAGCGCGGTGCGCACGACGCGGCAGGCGGTGATTCCGCTGTGGGCCGACCATCTGGCACTGGCGCCCTCGGTGGCCGCGCTGATCTACGGCATCGCCGGCGGCGTCGAGATGCTGGTGTTCTACCCGGCCGGCAAGGTGATGGACAAGAAGGGCCGGCTGTGGGTCGCGATCCCCTCGCTGATCACGATGGGCATCCCGCTGCTGCTGATGCCGTTCACGACCGGCAGCCACACGCTGCTGCTGGCGGCGGCCGTGGTCGGCTTCGGCAACGGCATGGGCTCGGGCCTGATCATGACCCTGGGCGCCGACCATTCGCCGCGCCACGGGCGCGCGCACTTCCTCGGCGTCTGGCGGCTGATGGCGGACCTGGGCTCCACCGCCGGCCCGGCGCTGCTGTCCTTCATGACCGCCTCGCTGACCTTGGGCGCGGCCATCGGCGCCACCGGGCTGCTGGCCTTCGCGGCGGCGGCGCAACTGGCCTACTGGATTCCACGCAGCCCACGCTCAGGCCACTGAATCCACTCGCTCCAGCGCGAAATCCAGGAAGGCCCGCAGCCGCGCGTTGCTGCGCAGGTCCTGGTGGTAGCCGACCCAGACCTCGCGACCCGGCGGCTCGTGACTGCGCGCCACGCGACGCAGGCCGCTGATCGCGCCGGCCAGCGCATCCGGCAGCACGGCCGCGCCGGCGCCGGCCGCACAGAGCCGGGCCTGCGCCTCGCGGCTGTTGCTGCCGAAGACGGTGCGCGCCTCGGGGAAGGCGGTGCGCAGCCAGGCGACGTCGGGCAATTCCTCGAAGGCGCTGTCCATCGTCACGAGGCCGAGGCCCCGGCCGCGCGGCGGCAGTGCGCCGCGCCGCGTGCGCGCGACGTAGAGCCCGTAGCCGAGCCGCATGAAGCGCCGCTGCACCACCTCGGGTTCGCGGAAGGGCGCGATGCGGAAGGCGACGTCGGCCTCGCGGCGCGCGAGGCTGAACTGGCGCACGTCGGTGATCAGCTCGATCGAGACGTCCGGGTGCTTCTCGATAAAGGCCGCGCACCACGGCGCCAGCACGTGCACGCCGAACCAGTCGGACGATGAGATCCGCAGCAGCCCGGCCAGGCCCGGCTGCGCGCCGCCGAGCAGGCGCCGCTCGATCGCCAGCGCCTCTTCCTCGACGCGCTCCGCGTGCCCCAGCATCGCCTGGCCTTCCTCCGTCAGCACGAAGCCGGTGCTATTGCCGCGCTGGAACAGCGCCTGGCCCAGCGCCGCCTCCAGCGCGCGCAGCCGCCGGCCCATCGTCGGCTGCGTCTGGCCGATCAGCCGCGCGGCGCCGCCCAAGGTGCCGGCACGCGCCACCGCCAGGAAGATCTTCAGGTCGCTCCACTCCATGGCCGCCTCCGTCGCTCATTCATTTCTGTTTGAAGTACGTTCATTCTTGTCGATTGAACATCGTTTGTGCATGACCAACACTGGAGGCATACGCAAGGACAGGAGTTCGACATGACCCAGCTTTCCACTCACGACACGATGCGAGCCGCGCTGGTCGAGACCGCCGGCGGCGCCTTCGCACCGCACCGCCTCCCGCAGCCCGTGGCGAACCCCGGCCAGGTACTGGTGCAGATCGAGACCGCTGGCCTGAACCCGCTGGACGCCAAGATCCGCGCCGGCCAGGCCGCTCACGCCAGGCAGCCGCTGCCGGCGGTGCTTGGCCTGGACATGGCCGGCACGGTGCGTGCGGTCGGTGCCGGCGTGACGCAGTGGCGGGTCGGTGACGAGGTCTTTGGCATGGTGGGCGGTGTCGGCGGCCATCCTGGCACGCTGGCGGAGTTTGTCGCCGCCGACGCACGGCTGCTGGCGCGGCGCCCGGCGGCGCTGGCGCCGCGCGAAGCGGCCGTGCTGCCGCTGGCCTTCATCACCGCCTGGGAAGGGTTGGTGGACCGCGCTCGCGTCGGCGCCGGCCACAAGGTGCTGGTGCATGGCGGTGCGGGTGGGGTCGGCCAGATGGCGGTGCAGCTGGCACGCGCACGCGGGGCCCAGGTGTGGGCCACCGGCAGCGCCGACAACCTCAACGCGATCGCTGCGCTGGGCGCCACGCCGATCGACTACCGCGCTACGACGCTGGAGCGCTACGTCGCCGATGCGACCGACGGCGCCGGCTTCGACATCGTCTACGACACCGTCGGCGGCGCGACGCTGGACCTGTCCTTCCAGGCGGTGCGTCGCTACACCGGCCATGTGCTCAGCAGCCTCGGCTGGGGTTCTCATTCGCTGGCGCCGCTGTCATTCCGCGGGGCGAGCTATTCCGGTGTGTTCACGCTGCTGCCGCTGCTGACCTGCGAGGGCCTGGAGCATCACGGCGTGATCCTGGCCGAAGCGGCGCGCCTCGCCGAACAGGGGCTGCTGCGCCCCTGGCTCGACCCGCACCGCTTCAGCCTCGACGAGACCGAGCAGGCTTACGCGCTGATGGGCAGCGGGACGGCCCGCGGCAAGATCGCCGTGGACGTCTGCGCCGCTGCCTGATTTATCGAGCGGAGGCGGTCGCCAGCCGGAACTGCGAGACCACCGACACGAGGTCGGCCGCCTGCTGCTGCAGGCTCTGCGCGGCGGCGGCGCTCTCCTCGACCAGCGCCGCATTCTGCTGCGTGGCCTGGTCCATCTGCACGACGGCTGCGCCGATCTGGCCGACGCCGCCGGCCTGCTCCGTGCTGGCCGAGCTGATCTCGCCGACGATGTCGCTGACGCGGCGGATCGAATCGACGACCTCGCCCATCGTCGTGCCGGCTGCGTCAGCCAGCGCGCTGCCCTGCTCCACCCGCTCGTTGCTGGCCAGGATCAGCGTCTTGATCTCGCGCGCTGCCTCGGCGCTGCGCTGCGCGAGACTGCGCACCTCGGACGCCACCACGGCGAAGCCGCGTCCCGATTCGCCTGCGCGAGCCGCTTCGACGGCCGCGTTCAGCGCCAGGATGTTGGTCTGGAAGGCGATGCCGTCGATCACCGCGATGATGTCGCCGATGCGGCGCGAGCTGTCGTGGATGCCGCGCATCGTGTCGACCATGCGGCCGACCGCCTGGCCGCCCTCGACCGCCACCTTCGACGCCTGCAGCGCCAGCTGGTTCGCCTGCGAGGCGTTGTCGGCGTTCTGCTGCACAGTGCTGCCCAGCTCGTCCATCGCCGCGGCGGTCTGCTGCAGCGCGCTGGCCTGCGTCTCGGTGCGGCCCGAGAGGTCGTTGTTGCCCTGGGCGATCTGCATGCTGGCCGTGGCCACGCCCTCGGCGCTGGAGCGCACCTGGCCGACCAGTTGGGCCAGCCGGGTCTTCATGTCGTGCAGCGCGCGCAGCAGCCGCGCGGTCTCGTTCGTGCCCTCGGCGTTGAAGTTGATCGCCAGGTCGCCGGCGGCCACCGCGCGGGCCACGTCGACCGCCTGGTTCAGCGGCTTGGTTGTCGAGCGGATCAGCTGCCAGGCGAGGACGCCGGCCAGCACGAAGCTGCCCAGCAGCAGGCCCGCCACCTGGGCGGCGGTGCGGATGACCGAGCTGCGCACGTCCGCGGCGGCCTCGCTCATCTGCTGCTCCTGCAGCTTGACGAAGTCGTCGACCCGGGCCATATAGACGGCCTGCGTCGGCATGACCTGGTTGATCAGCAGTTCCTTGGCCTCTTCGAAATCGCCGGTGCGCAAGAGCTGCATCAGCTTGTCGCGCGGCCCGCGGTAGGCCGCGCGCGCCTCGGTCACCGCAGCCAGTGCCGCCACGCCGCGCGGTTTGTGCACGGTGTTCTTCAGCGTCTCGAAGGCACCCTGCGTGCGCTTGCTGCCAGACTCGATCAACTCGAACTGCGCCTTCACCTCGGCCGGGTTGGTGACGATGAACAGATTGCGCAGTGCGACGGAGACGTCCGCGTTCACCGAACGAATGCCCGTGGCCAGCCCGATCTTGACGTAACGGTCATTCATGACGGTATCGAACTCGTCACGCAGAGCGAAGAGCTTGACGATGCTCAGGGCGCCGAGCAACGCCATCAGCGCGGCCAGCGCGCCGAATCCGAGGCCGAGTCGGGTGGAGATTTTCAGGTCGTTCAGTTTCATCGCTTTGCTTTAGTCATGCCGCCAGCGGCTTCCCGGATCCTCCGGCCGCTAGCAAAAATTTTATGCGGCAGACACCTTCGTTTACACGGAGCAGGAAACCGGAACCGTGCCGGATTCCGTGTTTCCTCCCACTAAAACTGCTCAGGCCGGGCGCGGGAAATCCACGTCGGTGTCGTTGACTCGGTTGAACAGGTTCGTGAAGCCGATCATCGCGATGACCATCAGCGCTTCGATCACCTGTTGCGGCGAGTAGCCGGCGGCGAGCACCGCCTCCAGCACCGGGGCGGGCGTGGTGCCACGCGTCGTGTGCACCGTGCGGACGAAGCGCAGCAGCGCATCGCGCTTGGCCTCGCCGGTGTCCACGCCCTCGCGGATCTGGTGCATCGCGTCGGCGCTGAGCCCGGCCTTGCCGCCGATGAAGCTGTGCGCGGCAACACAGTAGTCGCAGTCATTGATCTCGCTGACGGCCAGGCGAATCGCCTCGATCTCCTGGCGGCTCAGTGCGCCCTTGGCGAGCGCGGCGTCCGCGCCCAGCACCGTGGCGAGCACCGCGGGGCTGTGGCCGCCAATGGTGGCGTAGGCGTTCGGCACCTTGCCGGCGGCGCGGCGGATCTGCTCGAACAGCGCGGTCGCCGATTCGGAAACTTCGGTCGGGTTCTGGATGCGGGACATGGTGTGCTCCTTGGCAGTGGGTGAATCGATGGCTTCACTGTATTGCCGCCAGGCGATACTTTGAATGCCGTATATTCTCAAAAACATGCTTATTTGCCTCACAACACAAACAACATGGACCTGCTGAGCCAACTGCTGGCGCTGACGCCCGTGACCGGACACCTGGACATTCGCTGCCACTTCGGCGCCCCCTGGCTGCTCGACGAGCCGCCGGCCGCGCCGCTGGAGATCCGCTATCACGCGCTGCTGGACGGCGAGGCGGTACTGGAGGACGCGGATGGCCGCGCGCCGCTGAAGGCCGGCGATGTCGTGCTGTTCCCCGCCGGCGGCGCACACCGGCTGCACGATGGCGGCGGCGCCCGGCCGCGCCCGCAACGCAAGGCCCAGGGCGCGGCGCTGGTGGTGGCGACCAACGGCGGTCGTGGCGCGCCGGCCGAGGTGCTGTGCGGACGCTTCGTCTTCGCCGCTCCGGCCGAGCGGCTGCTGCGCGATTTCCTGCCGCGGCGGCTGATCGTCTCCGCCGCGGAGGCCGGCGGGCGGCTGGGCCGGGTCGTCGCGCTGATGCGCGAGGAGTCGCTCGAGCAAGGCCCGGGCAGCGCGGCACTGATCGGCCACCTGTCGGCCGCCCTCTTCTCGCTGAGCCTGCGCGCCGCGGCCGGCGAGACGGCGGCCAGTGCAGGCCAGCGCAGCCTGCTCACGCTGGCCTCGAAGCCACGCCTGCAGCCGGCGCTGACGGCGATGTTCGACACCCCCGGCCGCGCCTGGACCTTGCCCGCGCTGGCCGCGCTGTGCCACCTGTCGCGCGCCACCTTCGTGCGCCAGTTCTTCGACGCGACGGGCCGCTCGCCGGCTGAGTTGCTCAATGAGATCCGGATGGCACAGGCCTTGCGCGAACTCGCCGCGTCGCAGGACTCGGTCGCCGCGATCGGCGAGGCGGCCGGCTATCAGTCCGAGGCCGCGTTCCAGCGCGCCTTCAAGCGCCACGTGGGCCAGACGCCGGCACGCTGGCGCGCCGCCCAGAGGGCAGCGGCCCTCAACCTGCCGATCAACCCGCCGATCAACCCGCCGCCACCGCCGAAGGCAGCTCCAGCGCATAAGCCAGCGCAATGAACAGGCTCTGTGCCAGGCCCATCGTGCTGCTGAGCGAGCGGAAGCCCAGCGTGGAGTTGTCCTGCACCACCAGCGACACCTCCGCGAACTTGGCCAGCGGGCTCATGCGGCTGTCGGTCAGCGCGAGCAGCTTGGCGCCGCGGCCCTCGGCCAGCTTGGCCACGGCGAGCGTCTCCTCGGCATAGGGCGCGAAGGAGATCGCGATCATCACATCGCCCTTGCGCACCGAGCGCATCTGCCCGGCGTGCATGCTGCCCATCGCGGTGACGAGGCCGATGCGCTTGTCGGTGTGCTGCAGCGCGTAGTCCAGGTAGGCAGCGATCGGGAAGGAGCGGCGCGAGGCCGCGATCCAGATGCAGTCGGCGCCGACCAGCAGGTCCACCGCCTTCTTGAACGCCGCCGCGTCGAGGCTGCCTTCGAGCTCGTGCATGCCGGCCACGCTGCCGGCCAGGAACTCGCGCGCGATCTCCACGCTGGACAGCTTCTTCTGCCCCGACGCGATCAGGTCGCGGATGCGCGACTTGTAGTTGCGGCCAGGCGCCAGTTGGCGCGAAAGGCTGTCGCGGAAGATGGCCTGCAGCTCCGAGAAGCCCGAGAAGCCGAAGTGCTTGGCGAAGCGCACCACCGCCGAGGGCTGCACCTCGCATTGCCGCGCCAGCTCCTGGATGCCCTCGATGCCGATGTGGTCGCGGTTCTTCTCGACGTGCAGCGCGATCACCTTCAGCTGCTTGCTGAGGTTCTCGTACTCGGCCGAGATGCGCTTGATCAGTTGATCGGCGGTCGGCCGCGGCGCGCCGGCACTGGTGCTGATGCTCTGCTCCGTCATGGTTCTTTTTCTGCTGGAGTTTGGAAATTCCATTCTATCGACGTCTCGGCCCGGATCGGAAATTTGGTTTCTCTTAGTGCAAGCCCGTAGAAAATATTTTCCACAACGGGCCAGCGAAATCCTATAGTCCTCTCACGCCAGGCTTGCGGTGCACGGCCGCGCGGCGCCCACGAATCAACATACCGGAGACGACAAACATGCGAGTGATCCCCAAGCAGTCCGCCCTGTTGACCGCCCTGATCGGCACGGCCGCGGCCGCCTTGCTGCCCATGACCAGCGCCCATGCCGAGGGGCGCTATGCCTTTGTCAGCCACGCCCCCGATGCGGACTCGTGGTGGAACACGATCAAGAACTCGCTGAAGCAGGTCGGCGAAGACTTCAACGTGACCGTGGACTACCGCAACCCGCCCGATGGCGACCTGGCCGGCATGGCCCGCCTGATCGAGCAGTCCGCCGCGCGCGGCTACGACGGCGTCGCCTTCACCATCGCCGACATCAACGTGCTGGCCAAGCCGGCCGCGCTGGTCAAGGCCAAGGGCATCCCGATCGTCACCGTCAACTCCGGCACCGCCGAGCAGAGCAAGCAGGTCGGCGCGATCATGCACATCGGCCAGCCCGAGTACGACGCCGGCAAGGGCGCGGGCGAGCGCGCCAAGGCAGCGGGCATCAAGAGCTTCGTCTGCGTCAACCACTACGCCACCAACGCCGTCTCGTTCGAGCGCTGCCGCGGCTTTGCCGACGCACTGGGCGTCGACGCGAAGAAGACGATGATCGACTCGGGCCAGGACCCGACCGTCGTCGAAAGCAAGGTCACCGCCTACCTGCGCAGCAACCCGACGACGCAGGCCGTGCTGGCGCTGGGCCCCAACGCCGCCGAGCCGACCATCAAGGCGCTGGAGAAGATGAACCTCGCCGGCAAGATGTACTTCGGCACCTTCGACCTCTCCAAGGACATCGTCGCCGCGATCAAGAAGGGCACGATCAACTTCGCGATCGACCAGCAGCCCTACCTCCAGGGCTATATGGGCATCGCCGCGCTGGTCATCGCGCACCAGGACAAGACCCAGGATCCGCAAGCCATCATCACCAAGCTCAAGGCCAACCCGAAGTTCCAGGCCCGCCTGGCCGAGTACGGCCTGGCCCCGGTCTACACGGCCGCCGGCGTCAGCTCCGGCCCGGGCTTCGTCACCAAGGACAACATCGAGAAGGTCGAGAAGTACGCGGGCCAATATCGGTGAGCCCCTCGCCCAGTCTTGCCTCGCTGAACGCGGGCAAGCCTGGTCGGTCCCCCGAGGGGACGGCGATGCTCGGGGCATCGAGCCCCAAGCACCGCCACGCGGGCCGACTTGGGGCGGCCCGGCGCCCGGCCCCAATACCCCCCGCGAGTGAAAGGCTCCAACGGACATGAACACGATGAGCACACCGCTGCCAATCGCCACCGCCACGCCAGATGAGCGCGTCCGCGCGATCTCGCCCTGGCGCGCCTTCGTCAACCGGCCGGAGTTCGGCTCCATCGCCGGCACGCTGCTGGTCTTCGCGCTGTTCGGCGTGCTGGCCCGCGGCTCGGGCATGTTCAACCTCGACGGGGTGATGAACTGGAGCCAGGTGACGGCCTACCTCGGCATCATCGCCGTGGGCGCCTGCGTGCTGATGATCGGTGGCGAGTTCGACCTGTCCATCGGCTCGATGATCGGCTTCGCCGGCATGATGATGAGCGTGCCGTCGATGTTCATGGGCTGGCCGATGTGGGCGTCCGTGCTGTTCGCCTTCGCGGCCTGCATGGCGCTGGGCTGGCTGAACGGCTGGCTGGTGGTGAGGACGAAGCTGCCGAGCTTCATCGTCACCCTGGCCTTCATGTTCATCCTGCGCGGCGCCACCATCGTGCTGTCCACGCACTTCTCCAACAGCACGATCGTCTCCGGCCTGGCCGAGCCGATCGCCAAGGATGGGCTCACCCACCTGCTGTTCCAGGGCAATGCCTTCCCGGGCCTGTTCCGCGCGCTGGCCGATGCCGGCCTGATCGACAAACTACCCGATGGCGCGCCGGTCGTCTCCGGCCTGCCGAAGGTGATCCTGTGGTGGGCGGGCGTGGCGCTGGTGGCCGGCTTCGTGCTGTCACGCACGCGCATGGGCAACTGGATCTTCCTCGTCGGCGGTGACGCCAACGCGGCCAAGAACGTCGGCGTGCCAGTCAACGGCGTGAAGATCGGCCTCTTCGTCTTCACCGCCTTCACCGCCTGCCTGTTCGGCGTGCTGCAGGTGGCCGACGTGGGCTCCGCCGCCGCCGACCGCGGCATCCAGAAGGAGTTCGAGGCGATCATCGCCGCGGTGATCGGCGGCGCGCTGCTGACCGGCGGCTTCGGCTCGGTGCTCGGTGCCTGCTTCGGCGCGCTGATCTTCGGCGTCGTGCAGATCGGCATCTCCTACACGAACTTCGATTCGGACTTCTACCGGATCTTCCTCGGCGCGATGCTCCTGCTCGCGGTGCTGTTCAACCACTACATCCGGTCGAGGGCCAAATGAGCGGCAATCCTGAATTCATCCTCGAACTCGACGGCGTCAGCAAGTTCTTCGGCACCGCCATCGCGCTGCAGGACGTCACCTTGCGCCTGCGCCGCGGCGAGGTGCACTGCCTGCTGGGCGACAACGGTGCCGGCAAGTCCACGCTGATCAAGACGCTGGCGGGAGTGCACACGCCGAGCCGCGGGCGTTACCTGGTCGAAGGCAGCGAGGTGCGCTTCAAGTCGCCGCGCGAGGCGCTGGACATGGGCATCGCCACCGTCTATCAAGACCTGGCCCTGGTGCCGCTGATGAGCGTAGCGCGCAACTTCTTCGCTGGCCGCGAACCGCGCCGCAAGTGGCTGGGCCTGGTGCCGGTGATGGATACCGAACTGGCCGCCAGCGTGGCGGCCGAGAAGCTGGCCGAGATGGGCATCAAGGTGCGCTCGGCCCACCAGCCCGTTGGCACGATGAGCGGCGGCGAGCGCCAGTGCCTGGCGATCGCCCGCGCGATCCACTTCGGCGCCAAGGTGCTGATCCTCGACGAACCCACCGCGGCGCTGGGCGTCAAGCAGAGCTGCAAGGTGCTGGAGCTGATCCACACGGCGCGCCAGCGCGGCATCTCGGTGATCTTCATCACCCACAACGTCCATCACGCCTACCCGATCGGCGACAGCTTCACCCTGCTGAACCGCGGCCAGTCGATGGGCACCTTCGCCAAGAGCGACATCACCAAGGAAAAGGTCCTCGACATGATGGCCGGCGGCGTGGAAATCCAGAACCTGGTCGATCGACTCGAAGGACGAGTCGCCGCCTGAATCACGCGTCTTGACCGTCAAGGAAGTCCTTTTCTACGCAGAGGTCACAGAGGAACACAGAGCACACGGAGAGAGTGAAGTTCTTGGGTTTTGTCTGCGGCCTCTGCGTCCCTCCGTGCCCTCTGCGTCCAATTGGACTCACATGGACAACTGAATGAACACCACGCTGCAAATCCTCGGCCGCCGCCTACGGCTGGGCCTCGTCGGCGGCAGCTCGGGCTTCATCGGCCCGGTGCATCGGCTGGCCGCGCGGCTGGACGACCGCTTCGAGCTGGTCGCGGGCGTGCTCTCGTCGGATCCCGCACGCGCGCTGGCCGCGACGCAGCAGATCGGGCTGCCGCGCAGCTACGCCACCGTCGAGGCGATGATCGCCGCCGAGAAGGCCCGGCCGGACGGCATCGATGCCGTCGCGATCATGACGCCCAACACGCAGCACCACGCCGCCGTGATGGCCGCCTTGCGCGCCGGGCTGCACGTGATCTGCGACAAGCCGGTGACGACCACCGTGGCCGATGCGGTCGAGATCATGAACACCGTCGAGGCCACCGGCCTCGTCTTCTGCCTGACACACTGCTACGCCGCCTACCCGATGGTCAAGCAGGCGCGCGCCATGGTGGAGGCCGGCGTGATCGGCGAGGTGCGGCAGATCCACACCACCTATGTGCAGGGCTACTTCGCCACTTTGGTCGAGGCCGACGAGAAGAACCGCAGCTGGCGCTTCGACACCCGCCCGGGCACGACCGAATCGCTGGTGATCGGCGACATCGGCACCCACGCCCATCACCTCGGCGCCTACATCTCCGGCCTGGAACTGACGCAGGTGATGGCCGACGTCGGCCCGACCGTGCCCGGCCGCACGGTGGACGACTACGGCGCGCTGCTGACCCGCTGGTCCAACGGCGCGCGCGGCACGATCTGGGTCACCAACTCGGCCGCGGGCTCGGAGCACGGCCTGGCCGTGCGCATCTTCGGCAGCCAGGGCGGCCTCGAGTGGCACCAGGAGTATCCGAACGAGCTGAAGCACCGCCGCCTCGACGGCTTCGAGCAGACGCTGACCCGCCGCCTGCACGGTGCGCTGGCGCCGGCCGCCGAGTGGGCCTCGCGCGTCGAGATCGGCCATCCCGAGGGCTACCAGGAGGCCTTCGCCAACCTCTACCGCGATTTCGCCGAGGCGGTGACGGCCAAGATCAGCGGCCAGCCCTGCAACCCGCTGGCGCTGGATTTCCCCGGCGCACTGGACGGCGTGCGCGGCCTGCGCCTCATCGAGGCGGCCGTGCAGAGCACGAAGTCCGGCCAGTGGACGAACGCACGCCACGAGGTATAGGCCCATGAGCTTCCTGAATCCCGACGACTGCCGGGTCGACGACCTGGCCAGGATGGTGCTGGACGCAGCACCGCCGCCCACCCCGCTGGCCGCCGAGCAGCTGCGCGGCGTGCCCATCTACGACTGCGTGGCGCTGCGCCCACGGCTCGCGGCCGAGTCGGATTTCCGCCGCCGCCTGCAAGCCGAGTGGGCCGAGGTCTTCGCCGACGGCGCCGGCGTGCTCGCGCTGCGCGGCGCCTATGCCGACGCGAACCTCCTCGACGCCTCCACCGCCCTCTTCCGCGCGCTGATCGAAGCCGAACGCAAGGCCGGCACCGGCGGTGGCGACCATTTCGCCAAGCCGGGCACCAACGACCGCGTGTGGAACGCCTTGCAGAAGATGTGCCTGCGCGATCCGGCCCTGTTCGCCGCCTACTACGCCAACGACATCATCGATCTGGTCAGCGGAGCCTGGCTGGGCCCGCAGTACCAGATGACCGCCCAGGTCAACTGCGTGAACCCCGGCGGCGCCGCGCAGATGGCGCACCGCGACTACCACCTCGGCTTCATGTCGCCACAGCAGGCCGCCCTGTTCCCGGCGCACGTGCACACGGCCCTGTCGCCGATGCTGACCTTGCAGGGCGCCGTCGCCCACGTGGACATGCCGCTCGTCAGCGGCCCGACGCTGTACCTGCCCCATTCGCAGAAGTATCTGAACGGTTACATGGCGCCGGGCCGACCCGACTTCCAGGCCTTGTTCGACCAGCACCACGTCCAGCTCCCGCTCGCCAAGGGCGACGCCGTGTTCTTCAACCCGGCCCTGATGCACGCCGCCGGCCACAACCGCTCGGCCGACATCCTGCGCCTGGCCAACCTGCTGCAGGTCTCCTCCGCCTTCGGCCGCGCGATGGAATCGGTGGACCGCGCAAAGATGAGCCTCGCCCTCTACCCCGCGCTGCAGCACAGCATTTCCACGGGCCGCCTGACCCGCGCGCAGGCCACGCTCGCGATCAAATGCTGCGCCGAGGGCTACGCCTTCCCGACCAACCTCGACCGCGACCCACCGATCGGCGGCCTCGCGCCGCAGAGCCAGCAGGGCTTGATGAACCAGGCGCTGGACGAGGGCTGGACGCCGGAGCGCTTCGAGACCGAGCTGCGCTCGCGCGCCGCGCTGCGCGAAGCCTGATCGCTCAACCCACTGTCGACAGCACCTCGCCGAAGCCCTCCCAACGCGAGCCGGTGAAGCGCGAGAGCTGCGCCTGCTTGACGAGCACGTAGTCGCTCGGCGAACTGTTGAGCGTCAGGCCCGGCAGCATCAGCGGCAGCTTCAGCGCCTTGATGCTGGTGGCCTGGCGCATCAGGTTCTCGCGCGTCAGGTCGTTGCCGCAGGCTTTCAGGATGTGGACCATCGTCTGCGCCGTCAGGTAGGCGTAGAGGTTGGATGCGTCACGCGGATCGCCCTCGCGGTAGTAACGTCCCATGAAGGCCCGCCACTCCAGCATGTGCGGGTCGTCCTTCCACTGCGGATCGTTGGGGTCGCGGTAGTACTGCAGCGTGAGCAGCCCTGTCGACTTGTCCAGGCCGGCGGGCGTCAGCACCGTGCCGACCGAGGTGCCGACGTTGTTGACGATGTGCAGCGGCTTCCAACCCGAATCCCAGGCCTTGCGGATCGCCTGGGCCGCGAACTTCGGCGTCGCGATGTTGATGAAGGTGTCGGCGCCGGAGCCCTGCAAGGTCAGCACCTGAGAGTCCACGGTCGGATCGGTGACCTCATAGCTGGCCTCGGCCACGATCATCTTCGCACCTGCCGCGCCGAGGCCGTCCTTGAGGCCGTTCAGCATGTCCTTGCCGAAGTCGTCGTTCTGGTAGAGCACGGCGATCTTCGCGGCGGGCCTGCTCTTCACCAGATACCTCGCGTAGATCTGGCCCTCGGCGCGGTAGCTGAGGTTGAAGCCCAGGGTCCAGGGGAAGTTCTTCGGGTCGGCCCACTTGGAGGCGCCGCTGGCCACGAACAGATGCGGCACCTTCTTTGCATTGACGTACTTGTGGATCGCGCTGTTGCCCGCGGTACCCAGTGTCTGGAACAGCGCCAGCACCTCGTCCTGCTCCACCAGCCGGCGCACCTGCTCCACGGTCTTGGGCGGGCTGTAGCCGTCGTCCAGGCTGATCAGGTTGATGCGGCGGCCGTTGACGCCGCCCTGCTCGTTGAGCATGCGGAAATAGGCCGTGTGGAGCTTGCCTATCGTGCCGTAGGCCGAGGCCGGACCGCTGTAGGCCATGGTCTGGCCGAGCTTGATCTCGGTGTCGCTGGCACCGGGGCCGTACTTCTTCGCGCCCTGGGACCAGGTAGGCGTACTGCCCAGCGCCGTCGCGCCCAGCAAGAGGGTTCTGCGTTTCATCATCGTCTCCTTTTGCGATCGACAACACGCGCCAACAGTGCGCGCACCACGCCGGCCACACCGCCCGGCATCAGCACCATGAATACGATGAGCAGCAGCCCGTAAATGGCCCAGGGCGCCGACTTGGACACCTGCTCCGCCACGCTGGGCACGAACTGGATGAACAACGCGCCGTAGATGGCGCCCGACACCGAGGCCAGGCCGCCGACGACGATGCCCACCAGCAGGCTGATCGACAGGAAGACGCCGAATGCGTCCGGCGACACGAACTGCACGGCGATGGCGCCCAGCGCGCCGGCGATGCCGGTGTAGAGCGCCGAGATGCCGAATGTCAGCGTCTTGACCCGCGCCGTGTCTACGCCCATCGCGCGCGCAGCGATCGGCTGGTCGCGGATCGCCACCATTGCGCGGCCGATGCGTCCCTCCAGCAAGTTCGCCCCCAGCCAGAACAGCACCAGCAGCCAGGCCAGCACGACGAAGTAGAGCCATTGGTCCTGGCTCAACGGCAGCCCCTCGGGCGGATCGGGCTTGGTCAGCGTCACGCCCATCGCGCCGCCGGTCCAATGCTCCAGGCCCTTGTACTTCAGGATCTGCGGCATCGCCACGCCCAGCGCGAAGGTGGCGAGCGACAGATACAGGCCCTCCAGCCGTAGCGCCGGCAGGCCGAACAGGAAGCCCGCCAGGCCGCACACCGCACCGGCCACCGGCACGACGGCCCAGTACGGCAGGCCGAACCTGTCCATCAGCACCGCCGCCGTGTAGGCGCCGATCGCGTAGAAGGCGCCATGACCCAGCGAGATCTGGCCGTTGAAGCCGGTCAGCATGTTCAGGCCCAGCAGCGCGATCGCGTAGACCAGCACCATCGTCAGCTGGAACACGCGGTAGTTGCTGACGAGGAAGGGCATCGCGCAGGCCAGCACGATGAGGACGATCGGCAGGAAGCGCTGCAGCTTCATCTCATACTCTGGTGACGTGGACTTTGCCGAACAGCCCGGCGGGGCGAATCACCAGCACGCCGACGATCAGCACGAGCGCCACCGTCAGCTTCAGCTCGGTGCCCAGCAGCGCGCCGACGATGTTCTCCAGCACGCCGACGATGAAGCCGCCCAGCACCGCACCGCCCGGGCTGTCGATGCCGCCCAGCAGCGCCGCAGCGAAGGCGTACAGCAGGATGCCGGACATCATGTTCGGCTCCAGGAACACCGTCGGCGCGATCATCATGCCGGCCACCGCCCCGATCGCGCCGGCCAGGCCCCAGCCCAGCGCCAGCATCCAGCCGACGCGGATGCCGACGAGCCGGCTCGACTGCGGGTTCTGCGCCGCCGCGCGCATCGCCAGGCCCAGCGACGTGAAGCGGAAGAACACGAACAGCATCGCCAGCAAGACCAAGGTGATCGCGATGGAGCCCAGTTCGTGCGAGGACACATAGGCGTTGCCGAACGGCGGCTGCGCCGGGAACGGGCTCGGAAAGGGCTGGATCGCGTAGCCGAAGATCCAGCCCGCCAGGCTGTTGAAGATCACCAGCAGGCCGATGAAGACGATCACCACGGCCAGGACGGGCGCGTCTTCCACCAGGCGCACGATCAGCCGCTCGACCAGCACGCCCAGTACGAAGGCGCCGGCCGCCGTGATGAAGAAGGCGGCCCAGTACGGCACGCCCGCCTGCAGCAGGCTCCAGCAGATGTAAGTGGCGAACATCGCCAACTCGCCCTGCGCGAAGTTCACCAGGTGCGTGGCCTGGTAGATCATCACCAGGGCCAGCGCCACGCTGGCGTAGATGCCGCCCGTGGCCAGGCCCGCGATGATTTGATGCAGGAGCATGCCGCCCATCGCCGTCATGCCCCCAGGTAGGCGCGGCGCACCGCTTCGTCGCCCGCGACCTGCGCCGCCGTGCCGGCCATCACGACCCGGCCCGTCTCCAGCAGGCAGGCCTGCTGCGCCAGGCGCAGCGCCAGCGCCGCGTTCTGCTCGACCAGCAGCATGGCCATGCCCTCCGTCTTGTTGATGCCGGCGAGGATTTCGAACATCTCCTGGACGATCAGCGGTGCGAGACCGAACGAGGGCTCGTCCAGCAGCAGCAGGCGCGGCCGCAACATCAGCGCGCGCGACACGGCCAGCATCTGCTGCTCGCCGCCCGACAGGGTGCCAGCCTGCTGCCGCCGGCGCTCCTTCAGTCTCGGGAAGTAGCCGAACACGCGCTCGTAGTCCTGCGCCACCTGGGCCTTGTCGCGGCGCGTGTAGGCGCCCAGGCGCAGGTTCTCATCGACGCTCAGCTCGGCGAAAGTGCCACGCCCGTCGGGCACATGGGCCACGCCCAGGCGCACGATGCTCTCGGTGGACAGTGCCTCGATGTGGCGGCCGTCGAGCGTGATCTCGCCGCGCGTGCGGGCAAGCATGCCGCAGACGGCCCGCAAGGTCGTCGTCTTGCCGGCCCCGTTGGCACCAAGCAGGGTCGTCACGCCGCCGTGCTCGACGCGGAAGTCGATGCCGTGCAGCACCTGGGTGGCGCCGTACTGCGCATGCAGGCCGCGGACTTCGAGCAGCGGCGCGCCGCTCAAGAGCCGCTCCCCAGGTAGGCCCGCACGAGCCCGGCGTCATGTCGAACTTCGTCCGGCGTGCCGTCCGCGATCTTTCGGCCGAAGTCCAGCGCCACGACCTGGTCCGAAATGCGCATCACCAGGTTCATGTGGTGCTCGACCAGCAGCAGGCTCAGCGAGAGGCGCTCGCGGATGCCGCGCAGCAACTCCATCAGGCTGCCCACTTCCTCATGGTTCAGGCCGCCGGCCGGCTCGTCGAGCAGCAGCAGCTTGGGCCGGCTGGCCAGCGCGCGGCCGAGTTCCACGCGCTTGAGCGTGCCGAACGGAAGGTCCGCCACGCGGCGTCCGGCGACAGGGGTCAGGTCCAGCAGTTCGACGATCTCGTCGGCCTGCGCTGCCAGCTCGCGCTCCTGCGCCCTCACACGCGGCAGCCGCAGCGCGTGGGCAACGAAGCCGCCCGCCGCGCGGCTGTGCGCGCCCAGCAGGATGTTCTGCCGCACGCTCATCGTGCGGAACAGCGCCAGGTTCTGGAAGGTCCGGGCGATGCCCAGCGCCGCGATGCCATGGGCCGGCGTGCGCAGCAGCGAGCGGCCTTCGAAGAGGATGTCTCCCTCATCGCAGCGGTACAGGCGCGACAGGCAGTTGAACAGCGTCGTCTTGCCCGCGCCGTTGGGCCCGATCAGGCCCACGATGCGGCCAGCCGCGGCACTGAAGGAGACGCGATCCAGCGCAGTGATGCCGCCGAAGCGTACCGTCAGGTCGCGCACCTCGAGCATCGGGGCAGGATGCTTGTCGATGGCCCACTCCTCCGTCTCGTTCTTTGTGAACGGACAGTAACTTGACCGCCGGCGCTGCCTATCCGTCGTTTCCCTATGATCCATCCCGATGTCAGAAACGTACAAACCGCCTCTTCCATGGCTCGCCTATGGCTGCCTCGGGCTGAGCACCACCATCGTCGGCAGCTACCTCGGCCTGTCCAAGCTGCTGGTGCTGGTGTTCCCCATCTTCCTGCTCGCCGGCCTGCGCTTTGGCATCGCGGCGCTGATGATGCTGCACTGGCTGCGCAAGGGCCCGGATGAGGCACCGCTCGACGCGCGCTCGCGCTGGCTGCTGTTCGTCGAATCCTTCCTCGGCAACTTCCTGTTCTCGATCTGCCTGCTGTTCGGGGTCAGGCAATGCTCGGCGGTGGCGGCCGGCGTGATCATGGCCGGCATTCCGGCGGCGGTGGCGCTGCTGAGCTTCGTGCTGCTGCGCGAGCGCATCGCGCCGCGCGTGCTGCTGGGCATCGCGCTGGGCGTGGCCGGCATCGCACTGGTGGCGCTGGGCAAGGCCGACGGCGCCGGCGGCACGACACCGCTGGGCGCGCTGCTGCTGGTCGGCGCGGTGTTCTGCGAGGCCAGCTACGTCGTCATCGGCAAGAAGCTCACCGCCCACCTGAGCCCGAAGCGGATCAGCGCGCTGATCAACCTGTGGGGCCTCGTGCTGGTGGCACCGCTGGCCATCTGGCAGGCCTCGAGCTTCGACTTCGCCGCCGTCCATGTGCCGATGTGGGCGCTGCTGCTGTTCTACGCCGGCGCGGCCAGCATGCTGACCGTCTGGCTCTGGATGACCGGCCTCAAGCGCGTCCCCGCCGCGCGCGCCGGCGTGTTCATGGTCTTTCTGCCCATCGCCACCGGCCTCATCGGCCTGCTGCTCGGCGAGACGCTGAGCCTCACGCAGGCGCTGGCCTATGCGATGGCGCTGGCCGGCGTCGTGCTGGCGACGACGGCCTAGGCATAGTCCTAGAACGAAAAGCTATGACCCCGCGGCACCGACCGGCCCGACCCTTGACCTACGATCTCGCGATGCTTCCTCCCCCGCTGATTCCCGACCGCCCGTTGAGCGACGCCGAGGACCTGGCCCGCTGGCAGGCCTGGGTCGCCCGATTCGCCGAGATGCTCGGCGCGCCGGCCACCGCGCCGCCACGGTTCACGCCGCAGGCCGGTGGCCACTGCCTGGTCTTCGCCCCGCATCCGGACGACGAATGCATCGTCGGCGCCCTGCCGCTGCGCCTGCAACGCGAGGCCGGCTGGCGCGTCACCAATGTCGCCGTCACCTTGGGCAGCAACAAGGCCCGCCGCGCCGAGCGCTGGGCCGAGCTGGAGGCCGCCTGCAAGGTGCTGGGCTTCGCCAACATCCGCCTGCGCGAGGACGGCTTCGAGACCGTCAAGCCCGAGACCGCCGCCCAGCAGCCCGCGCTGTGGGCCGAGCAGGTGCAGGCGGTGGCGGCGCTGCTGAAGGCCGAGCGACCGGCGCTGATCCTGCTGCCGCACGAGCACGACGGCAACGCCACGCACATTGGCGTCCACCAGCTGGTGATGGATGCCCTTGCCGCTGCGGGCGTAGAGACCGTAGTCGCGCAGACCGAGTTCTGGAGCACCCAGCCGGCGCCGAACTGGATGGTGGAGACCTCCGCCGCCGACACCGCACGCCTGATCCAGGCCCTGGCGCGCCACGTCGGCGAGGTGCAGCGCAACCCCTATCACCAGCGGCTCCCTGCCTTCATGGCCGACAACGTGCGCCGAGGCGGCGAGCTGATCGCCGGTGCCGGCAGCGCCGTGCCCGACTACGCCTTCGCCACCCTGTACCGCCTGAGCCTGTGGCGCGACGGCCGCGAGCACGAATTGCCGGCACGGCTGTGCCCGGCCGGTGAAGCGCTGCAAAGCGCCTGGTTCTCGATCACCTGAGATGCAAGGTCTTCGATCGGTCCGAACATCTCGGCTGACGCGACGAGCGAAGGGCAGCGGGGTACCCCAAAGCTCCGTGTCCCCCGCCCGCTTCGCGGGCTCCTCCTTTACCTGCGCTTTGCGGCACCCCACCACCCTGCTTCGCCGAGAACGGCCAATGGTCGTTCGCCTTGGGATGTGGGCGGGGGCGGACACGGAAGTAGAGGAGGAGGCCGCGCAGCGGCCGGGGGACATGAAGTGGACGCCCCCGCCTGCAGCCCGAGGCCCCCGCCGAACCGCTGAGTTAACCCCGATTCAAGAGAACTGACATGACGATCCAAGCGACTCCCCCCACTCACCTGCGCCTGCACCAATTCGCCGGCTTCCAACCCGGCCCGAAGCTGCTCGTCTCGGCCGCCGTGCACGGCAACGAGGTCTGCGGCATCGCCGCGATCCGCCGCGTGATCGAGCAGCTCGACAGCGGCGCGCTGACCTTGCTGAAGGGCAGCGTCACCTTCATCCCCGTCGTCAATGAGCTGGCGAACCGGCTCGGCCGCCGCGAGGGCGATCGCAACCTGAACCGCAACATGCGCCCGCCGGTGATCCCGCAGGATTTCGAGGACCGCATCAACACGCAGCTGTGCCCGCAACTGGCCGCCTGCGACGTGCTGCTGGACCTGCACTCGTTCCAGGGCCAGGGCAAACCTTTCGCGATGCTGGGCCCGCGCAACAACGACGGCCCGCTGGAGCCCTTCATGCACGCCGAGGCCGAGGGCCGGCTGGCACTGAGCGTGGGCACCGAGCGCATCGTCGAAGGCTGGCTCTCCACCTACGCGCTGGGCCTCGCACGGCGCGCGGAACGCGGTGCCGATGGCTCCCGCCGCGCCAGCCTGCAGCAGGACCCGCACTACGGCGTCGGCACCACCGAATACAAGCGCTCGCAGCGCGGCTACGGCATCACGCTTGAATGCGGCCAGCATGCCGACCCCGAGGCGCCCGAGTTCGCCTACCAGGCGATCCTGCGCGTGCTGGCGCTGCTGGGGCTGATCGCACCCGAGGCCGCGACGCCGCGGCCGACCGCCGAGCCGGAACTGCTGCAGCTCTACGAAGTGATCGACCGCGAGCACGAGGGCGACAGCTTCGAGCGCGCCTGGGCCAGCTTCGACGAGGTCGTCAAGGGCCAGCGCATCGGCACCCGCGCCAGCGGCGAGCTGGTGCTGGCGCCGGACGACGGCCGCATCGTCTTCCCCGCGTCCAATGCCGCACCGGGAACGGAGTGGTTTTACCTGGCGCGGGCAAGCGATCGGCAAATCGGCTAAGGTCCCGCCTCATGAAGATCGATTTCGTTTCCGACGTTTCCTGCCCGTGGTGCATCATCGGGCTCAAGTCCCTCGAGCAGGCGCTCGAAAAGCTGCCCGAGCTGAAGGCCGAGCTGCACTTCCAGCCCTTCGAGCTGAACCCGAAGATGGGCCCCGAAGGCCAGGACATCGAAGAGCACCTGGCGCAGAAGTACGGCGCCAGCGCCGCGCAGACGCAGGCCTCGCGCGAGAACATCCGCCAGCGCGGCGAGGCGCTGGGCTTCCACTTCGACATGGGCGCCCGCAGCCGCATCTACAACACCTTCGACGCGCATCGCCTGCTGCACTGGGCCGGCACGCTCGGCGCCGAGCAACAGCGCGCGCTGAAGCTGGCGCTGTTCGACGCCTACTTCAGCCGCGGCCTGGATCCGTCCGACCACGAAGTGCTGGCGAAGATGGCCGCTGAAGCGGGCCTCGACGCGGCGGCGGCCAAGGCGGTGCTGGACGACAGCGAGGCCTACGCCCGCGAGGTGCGCGAGGCCGAGGCCTTCTGGCAGCAGAACGGCATCAACTCGGTGCCCGCGATCATCATCAACGACCGCCACCTGATCCAGGGCGGCCAGCCACCCGAGGTGTTCGAGCGCGCGCTGCGTCAACTCGCGGAGCAAGAGTCAGCCTGAGTCACAATCGCGCCCTTCGTTTCGAAGTTGATGCGCGACTATCCGGATGTTCAAGAACCTGACCGTTTACCGCCTGGGCGCCGACTGGCAGCCCAGCCGCGATGAAGTTGAAACCGCACTGGCCAAGGGCCAGTTCCTGCCCTGCGGCCCCAGCGAGCCGCTGGCGATCGGCTGGGTGCCGCCGCGCGGCGTCGAGCACGCGCCGCTCGTCGAGGTGATCGACGGCCACCTGCACCTGAAGCTGCAGATCGAGTCCAAGGTGCTGCCTGGCTCGGTCGTCAAGGAGCGCGTGGACGAGATCGCCGCCGAGATCGAGGAACAGACCGGCCGCAAACCCGGCAAGAAGGCGCTGAAGGACCTGAAGGAACAGGCGACGCACGAGCTGCTGCCGCTGTGCTTCAAGAAGCGCAGCGCCGTGCGCATCTGGATCGCGCCGGCGCAGCGCCTGCTGATGATCGATGCGTCCAGCCCCGCACGCTGCGAGGAGGTCGTCAGCCTGCTGGTGAAGACGCTCGATGGCATGGCGCTGCATCTGGTGCAGACGGCCGAGGCGCCCTCCACCTGCATGGCCGCCTGGCTGATGGATGGCGTGCCACCCGAGGGCTTCACGATCGACCGCGAGTGCGAGCTCAAGAGCGAGGACGAGATGAAGTCCGCCGTCCGCTACGCCCGCCATGCGCTGGACATTGACGAGGTGCGCCAGCACCTGCAGGCCGGCAAGCGCCCGACCCGCCTGGCCATGAGCTACAAGGACCGCGTCAGCTTCATGCTGACCGACACCTTGCAGCTGAAGAAGATCGCCTTCCTGGATCTGGTGTTCGAGGGCCACGACAAGGTCGAGAAGGACGAACAGTTCGACGCCGATGCGGTCATCGCCAGCGGCGAACTGGGTGAGCTGATCCCGGCGCTGATCGAAGGCCTGGGCGGCGAGCACGACTTCTTCGCGGCCGGCGCGGCCCTCGCCGCGACAGCGGCGCCCGCACCCGCGGTGGAGGCGCCGGCCGGCGAAGCCCCGGTGCTGGCGGAAGCCGCTCCCTGGGACTGAGTCAGGCGGGCGGCGCGCCGAGCCCCTGCGCGACCCGCCGGATCGCATCGACGAGCTGGCGCAGCCCCGGTGTCGACTGGCGCCGGCTCGCGTAGTACATGCACAGCGGCGCGCCGACGCAGACCCAGCCCGGGAGCGCCAGCTCCAGCGCACCGGATGCCAGCTGCGCCACCACCCGCGCCTCCAGGCAGTAGGCCAGGCCGATGCCGCGTAGCGCCGCGTCGACCTGCGCATCGCTGTCGTTGACTCGCATCGGGCCAGGCACGTCGATGCGCACCTGCCCCGGCTCATTGCCCAGCTCCCAGGCATAGGTCGAGTTGTCGCCGATGCGCACCTGGATGCAGGAGTGCCGGTACAGGTCGTCCGGCACGGCGGGACGTCCGTGCGCCGCGAGATAGGCCGGCGATCCGACCACCACCCAGCGCAGCGGCGGCGTCAGCGGCACGGCCACCATGTCCTTGGGCACCGTCGCCCCGAAGCGGATACCGGCGTCGAAGCCCTCCGCGACGATGTCCACCATCCGGTCCTCGACGACGACCTCCAGATGCACCTGCGGCGAGCTGGCGAAGAAGTCCGGCAGCGCCGGGCTGACCAGCAGCAGCGAGGCATCGCGCGGCACGTTGATGCGCAGCCGCCCGACCGGCTCGTGGCGATGCGAGTCGAGCGCATCGAGCGCCGCACCGATCGTGTCGAAACCGCGCGCCAGCGCCTCGGCCAGGTCCTCGCCCGCGGCGGTCACCGCGACGGAGCGGCTCGTCCGGTGCAGCAGCCGTACCTCCAGCCGCGCCTCCAGCTTGCGCATCGCATGGCTCACGGCGGAGGTGGTCAGCCCGAGGTCCAGCGCGGCGAGGCGGAAGCTGCGGCGCCGCACGATGGTCAGGAACACGTTCAGGTCGGCCAGTTCGCTGCGGCTCGGCAGGGGCATGTGCGGTGCTCAATGGTTCGTTGAATGCAGCTCAACACTGTCCGTTGAACAATCAACGATGTCAAACGATCACCCGAGAACAACGCCCATGGACTACTTCGCCGACCCCGCCCGCTACGATGGCCGCATGCCCTACCGCCGCGTCGGACGCAGCGGCCTCACCTTGCCGGCGATCTCGCTGGGCCTTTGGCAGAACTTCGGCGGGACCGACGTGTTCGAGACCGGCCGCGCCATGCTCCGCCGCGCCTTCGATCGCGGCGTCACCCACTTCGACCTGGCCGACAACTACGGCCCACCCAAAGGCTCGGCCGAAGAGAACTTCGGCCGCTGGTTCGCGATGGATTTCAAGCCTCACCGCGACGAGCTGATCATCTCCAGCAAGGCCGGCTGGGACATGTGGCCCGGCCCCTACGGCGGCCCGACCGGCTCGCGCAAGCACCTGATCGCCAGCTGCAACAACAGCCTGCGCAAGATGGGCCTGGACTACGTGGATATCTTCTACTCGCACCGCGTCGACCCCGACACGCCGCTGGAAGAAACGATGGGCGCGCTGGCGCAGTTGCACCGCGAGGGCAAGGCGCTGTACGTCGGCATCTCCTCGTACTCGCCGGAGCTGACCCGGCTGGCCACGGCCATGCTGAAGGCCGAGGGCGTGCCGCTGCTGATCCACCAGCCCAATTACTCGATGTTCAACCGCCGCATCGAACACGGCCTGCTCGATCTGCTGGGCGAGCGTGGCGTCGGCTGCATCGCCTTCTCGCCACTGGCGCAGGGCCTGCTCAGCTCGAAATACCTGCAGCCGCAGGTGCCGCAGGGCAGCCGCGCGACCCGCGACGGCTCGCTGCCGACCACGATGATCAGCGAGGAGAACCTCGCCCGCGTGCGCGCCCTCAACGAAATCGCCGAGCGGCGCGGCCAGACGCTGGCGCAGATGGCCATCGCCTGGGCGCTACGCGACGCGCGCGTCACTTCAGCGCTGATCGGCGCGCGTACCGTCGAGCAGCTCGACAACTCGCTGGACGCGCTGAAGCGCCTGGACTTCAGCGCTGAGGAACTTGCCGAGATCGATCGCTACGCGAAGGACGGCAGCGTCGACCACTGGGCGGTCTCGCAAGACCTGACCCGCGTTCCCGGCTGAGCTAGACGGGCAATGCCTTGCTACGACGGCGGCGTGCCACGCCGCCGACGACGGCGAAGCCCGCCAGCATCAGTGCGTAGGTGGCGGGCTCCGGCACGGCCGAGAGGCTGTAGTGGTAGAAGGCGACGCCGCTGACGCCGTTGACGGCCTCGCGGTTCAGCACGTTGAGCGTGACGTTGCCGCTCGCGTCCTGGCCGAAGGACAGGCCTTCGATCTCCTGCGGCGCACCGAGATTGATGCTGAACAGATCCTCCACCACGCCCGTCTTCACATTGGTGCGGTAGATCTCCTTCTCGGCCCCGTTCGAGGACATGTACATCCAGTCGCCGAACAGCTTGCCGCCCTGCACCTGGTCGAGCGTGTGGGAGAGCGGGACGTAGCCCTTGAAGCTCCAGTCGGACAGGTTGTAGACGCTCAGCTGCGTGGCGTTGTCGTAGGCCATGCCGTAGCCCAGGCCCGCGGCTGCATCCACCGCGACCCAGCTGGCGATGTCCTGCACGCCGCCGGGGGCGGTCAGCGCGTAGGACTGGCCGGTGTAGGCGAAGGTGGTCGCGTCGTACAGCGCGATCACCGGCGTGTTGTACTTGCCGCCGCCCGGCTTGTCGGCGGTCGACGAATCGAGCGCGATGTAGAGCGTGTTGCCGGAGACGTCGAGGTCGCCGATGTGGTTCAGGCCCTTCGGCGCGGCGGCAGACGGGTTGAACAGCTCGGCGGGGATCGCCGGGTTGACGTTCTGGACGCGGTTGAACGCGGTGTCGGTGCGCTCCAGGCCGTTGCTGGAGGAGAAGATCCACGACGAGCCCGTCCAGACCACGCCCTGGCCCTTGGCGTCGGAGGCGGTGCCGGTGAAACGGTCCACGCCGGTCTGCACCCAGGTTTCGGCGAGTGCGTTGCCCGCCATCGCGGCGATGACCGTGGCGCACAGCGCCTTGAGCAGGTGGGACTTGACGATTGCTTTCATGTTCATACGGATCTCTTGGTGAAGGGGCAAGGCAGCCCCGCCGCTAAAGCTACCGGCCGACGGCGTCAGGTCCGTGACGGGCAGCGTCCGTATGGAGCACGCGCTATCGACCGATGGGCGGCAGGCGCGCAAGGATGCCGTTGCGCAGTCGTTCTGGGCGCTCTCCGCGCACGAGCGTGCCGTCGGCGCTGCTGGCATGCAGAGTCGCGCAGGCGAGCACCGCTTCGGCCGTGGCGGCCTCGGGCGCCAAGTCACCGAACAGATAGCTGTGCTTGCCCGGTGCCTGGAAGGCAACCGAGCAGGCGCGATTGCAACTGCTCATGCACTCGACGCCGCGCACCCGCACCGAGGCATAGCGGCCCTCGTCGTCCTGCAACTGCGCCACGTGTACGGCCTCCAGCAGCAGCTCGCCCGCGGCCGGCTCGGCACGGGACGCTCCGGGCGGGCGGCAGGTGGTGCAGATGATCAATTCGGTGATTGGCGTGGACATGGTGATGAGGGTCAGATAGTTGCGGGCCGATGCTCGGCACCCCATTGCCGCGCCCAGGCGGCACAGCGGCCGAGGGGTCGCGCAGCGGATTCGAAATCGACGATGACGATGTTCCCGGCCGTGGCCGGTGCCGTCGGTTGCTCCAGCGTGCGGCCATCGGTCAGCAGCCACAACCAGCAGTTGTCACTGCTCAGCAGCCCGTCGCGACGACGCGCCTGCTGCAGCACGCGCTCCGCTTCGCGCAGGCAGGCCGTCAGCGGCGTGCCGCCGCCGCCACCGAGGCTTCGCACGCGCGTGCTGATCGCCGCGCGGGCGGGCGATGGCGGCAGGAGCAGCTCGACGCCCTTGCCGCCAAAGCTCAGCAGCGCGACGTGGTCACCCGCCCGCGCCGCCTGCTCGACCAGCCGGGCCGCGTAGCCCTTGGCCAGCGCCAGGCGACCGCCCCGCCGCATCGAGCCCGAGGTGTCCAGCACGATCAGGTGCAGGCGTGGCGTGCGGTGGCTCACCGGACGATGGAGCAGATGCTCACGCCGCAGCGGGCCTGCTCCTTTGGCGGCCAGTGTGGGCAGCCAGGCGATGGGGCCGCTCGACGCGGGTGGGTGCCACCGCCGGCCGCTATTTCCCCGGTGGATGGGGTGGCCGGGGTGGCTCAGGCTTTTTTTGGCGGCCAGGCTCCGGTCGATGCCACACGGGTGGTGCCCACCGGCTCGGGCGGCAGCGCGCCCCAATCGCCATCGGCTTGGGTCAGCGGGCGGGAGGTGCTCGGGGAACCGCTGGCGGGTGCCGGCTGGCTCGATGGTCGCGGGGCCGGAGCCTCGCTGCGACGGTGCGCCAGGGCGAACTCGACCACGGCGTCTACATCGCCGGTCGTGACCGCATCACGGCCTTCCAAGGCAGCGAGCGCGCGTGCTGCGCGCAGCATCACCAGGTCGGCACGCATGCCGTCGACGCTCGCAGTTAGCGAGGCCTGTGTAGCATGCGCCAGCACGGCGTCGGACCAGGCCAGGCCGGCCAAGGCGCTGCGCGCAGTCGCCACCTGCTCGCGCAGGTGGGCCAGCGCCGGAGCGTGCTCCGCCAGCAGGGCCTGCGGATCTTCGTCGAAGGCCAGGCGCGCGCGCAGGATGGACTGGCGCAAGCCGGCATCGCGCGGATTGTCCAGCGCCACCGACAGGCCGAAGCGATCCAGCAGCTGCGGCCTCAGCTCGCCCTCCTCCGGGTTCATCGTGCCGACCAGCACGAAGCGCGCCGCATGCT
>Ga0247779_1000093_pt1 | contig 72687 bp, 55 predicted proteins | sample UWRJL221509R5_FD_179925 | JGI IMG/M metagenome (GOLD analysis project Ga0247779, IMG submission 179925) | Plant litter microbial communities from Arlington Agricultural Research Station in Wisconsin, United States - UWRJ-L221-509R-5 | ecosystem: Environmental > Terrestrial > Plant litter >... | reverse complement strand
CCACCCGCCCCAGACGCCCCGCCCATGGAAGTCCCGCCCATGGAGGTCCCGCCCATGGCGCCGGCCCCACCGCTCATGTGCCCGCCTGCGCCCGCCGCAGCAGCACTCGAACCGCCCTTGCCTGCAGCTGCAAACTGCCCGGACGCACCGGAAATCCCGTCGGTTCCGGCTGCGCCTCCAAGCTGAGCTCCGCCGCCAGCTCCGCCGCTTGCGTTGCTGCCGCCGGTGCCACCGGCACCGCCGTGTGCCGAACCGCCGGGACTCGATCCCCCCGCCGACGAAGCGGGCAGCGCCTCGCTTCCCGAACAACCCAAGCCAATGACGGCAATAACCAGCGGCAGCAAAGGGCGCAGGGGGTTCAAAGAACGACCTCTTCGTATGCTTTTCGAGATCATGGTGCAACCGTAGGCAGCAACGCGCTGATGGCCTGCACTTTGAGGTTGGTGCCATCGTTGGCAATTGGAATGATGGTTGCCACAACCCGCAGAGCAGTGGGCGCGCGAGTCGTGATGTCGTCGATCAGCTTGCCGAGTCGCGTCGGCGCGGCCGCAACGTCGACATTGCCGTTGATGTCGTTGGTACCAATCATCACCGTCGCAGTAGCGGCAGCACCGCATTTCCGTCGTACGAGGAAAAGATCGCCCCCGAGGCGGACGCTCCGGCGACATGCGCACAGCAACACTCATCACAGTGTCGGCACGAACGACTTTCCGTCTGTGATTTGCATTGTGCCGCGATCATGCGGGCTCGAGCGGATTTTTCGACGGAGTGACGCCACTCCGGCCATTGCTCCTAAGAACGGCGGCCGGGGGGGACGCCAGCGTGCACGCGCTGGCGTGGTTGTGCGCTCAGGCACTCGAAAGGAAGTCGAATGATTGCGGTTGCTCTCAGTCCCAAAGCTCGCGCGCTGGTCCAAGCGCATCGCGACGCACATCGCCCGACGGCGGCGGATCGTCAGAGAGTAGCGGCTGCCTTGCGCGCACGACTCGGTTCATCGGTGCTGCCCTTGGAGAGACCGATCCCCAATCGGCTGGTGAGCACCGTAGGACAGCGAAGGTCCGCTACGGCGTTGGGGCTGTGTGTCGTGGGGTCGGTGCTTTTTCTCGCTCGACGGCCCGGCACGGCGGGGGGCTCCGGATCGCAGATTCTGAACAAGTCCGCGCAGGCCACGCTCGCTTCCACTGCCACGGCGTTGTCGAGCGAGCCAGCCGCGTCGAGCGAAGCGTTAGTACCAGCTTTGCGGAAGGCGGACTCGCCCGCCCCGGGGCACCCTCCACCGAAGGTCCGGGCAGCGCCCGCGCAGGACACACTCGCCCAAGAAGTGCTGCTGCTGTCGAGCGCCGCGAGCCAGCTGAGCTCGGGACAGCCAGCACTCGCACTCCGGACGCTCGAGCAGCATCAGCGACGGTTTTCGCGCGGTGTCCTCTGCGAGGAACGCAACGCGGCGAAGGCGCGAGCTCTTTGCCAGCTACAGCGGCTCAGCGAGGGCCGAGCTACGCTCTCTCTACTCGTAGCTGGATCGCCGATCGCAGAACGAGTGAAGCAGGACTGTGATTCGGTTGCGTCGCAAGCCAGCCTCTCTGGTCGTTCACGAAATACCGGGCGCGACTAGCGCGGCACGATTGCTCGACGCTATCCCGCCCTGCGCCGTTACCGACCGCCCGCCGGGTCCGCCGCATCGCAAAGCTGTTTGGCACGCCCCGCAGCAGGTGATTGCGGCGCAAGGTGCGAGAGCTCCGCTCGTCCCTCGCTGACCCGTTTCAACGTGCAAAGCGTCTGCGCGCGGACCGCTCGCCTCTCGACCGCAAGCATACCGTTTGGAAACTTGCGTTGATGCTCATCGAGCGATTTCAGCGCAGCTCCTGCGCGCCCTGCTCGGAGATCGCTGGTCGCCCGCGAGAGCAGCGCAACCTCTTGAGCCAGGCGATCCTGAGGACGAGACGGTGCCTGCGGTTCGACTTGGGGCTTCGCCGGGAGCGCGGGCTCGGGCGAGGGCACGGTTTGCACTTCGCTAGCGGGCGCCGTCAGCTGACTTGCAATGGCTGGAGCGGGCGCGAGGGTTGCTATGGGGGCGCTGACGGGGGTCGAGGGTTGCTCGACTTTGGCTGGCAGGGTCAAAAGCGCCACGCCGCCGACGAGCGCGCTGCCGACGGCAAGCGATGTCACCAAACGCCAGCCAGGGCCGGGTCGCGGCAGAGCCGGGGCGTGGGCCGATGGGCTCGATGGAGTGGCGCCGAGATGAGCGATGAGCAAGGCTTCGAGTCGCTCACGTTCGCCCGCTGGAGGGCGCATTTCGTCGCGCGCCTCCGCGATCACTGCTCGAGCTTTAGAACTAAGAGCGGCCATAAGCATTAGGTTCCCTTGGTTCGCGCCTCGTGGCGCGCCAATGCGGCTTCGAAATTTTGCCTCGCCACGCGAAGCCGGGAGTAAGCCGTATTGAGAGGTATCCCGAGAACCTCGGCGGCTTCGGGCACAGAGAGGTCTTCGACGTCGACCAGCGAGAAGATTTCACGTTTTGGCGCCTCGAGCTGATCGAGCAGTGTCATGAGCAGCTGAAAACCAGCATTCCGTTCCGTATTTTCGAGCGGCGTGGGTTCTCGTGAACGCGCTTCCCCCTCCCCAGGAGGACCTGAGCTGGAGTCCGCGTGCGCTCGCCTAGCCCGCCGGTGGTTGCTGGCCGTACGCCGAACCACGCTGTAGATCCAACTGCGCAGGGACTCCCGCTTTTCGACGGTATGCAACTTGGAGTGGATGACCATGAAAACCTCTTGAATCAGGTCATCCATCCCGCTCGGCTGGATCCCGAGGCGTCGAGCCGAGGTCCACACGAAGTCGAAATACTCCCGGTACACCACCTTGAAGGGGGGGACCTCCAGGGCAGAGGGCGCGCGACCGGGGGCCGGGGGTTCGTTCCCGGAAAAACCAGCCGTTTCGATGATGCGTCCTGCCATACGTGTCAGCTCGTGATGCAATAGCCCCGGCTTGCTCTCTCCGTCAGAAAATCCACTGGGAGCCAACGGTTATTGTAGCCGCAGCGGGCCCGAGTCGCCCGACTTGAATCTCCGTCGGCTCGAGCGATCCCGAAGTGGGCAAGGACATGGTGATCTCGGGGCGCGAGAGCTGGAGCTCGGCATCGACCCCGGCGACCAGACCGAGCCATTGCGTGATGAGCAAGCGGGCCTGCACACCTACGCCCACCGCCGCCCAAGTGACCGCGTCGCCACCCGACACCAGGTTAGGCCCCGTGCCGAGCACTGACAGGTGGTGTACCGACAGCACCGCGCATGGGGCGAGCTCGAAACGGGATCCGAACACGCTACGACAACCGCGTGCGCTGACGCTGAATCGATTGAGCTCGAGATCGAAGTCGCCGCCCCAGTTGCTGATCGTCTCATGCTGAGAAGCCCAAATTTTGCCTTCAGCCAGAAATCGCCAGCGATCGAAAGAGTAGCCCACGGCGCCCCCTAAGCCTCGGCTGGTTTGCGGCATGGGACCGAACCCCAACGCTGCGAGCGGTGCGACAAGGAGCACGTGCCAGCGGCGCGGAGGTCCGGCTTCAGCGCTCGACGCAGTGGATGCTGCGGCTTCGGCAGCCTGCGGCGAAGTCGGCGCTGGCGTTTGCGGCGTAGCCTGCTTTTCGGGCGCTTGGTTGGTCCCGGAAGGACCAGAAGTAGTCGAGCCCGCCGGTGTCGGGGATGGGCCGGCAAGGTCGCGTTCACTCAGCGGCTCTTCCGAGCTCAACAGTAAAGCGAGGGCGATCGCAGCCGCACCGGCCAGATCCTTGCAAGATTTGCCCTCGATGTTCCGCACGGCGGCAAGATTGCCGTATTGGATCGCGAGCCGCAGGCGAAACAAGCCGTCGCTCGGTTGCGTGACCGTCGCGTCCGCGCGCAGCGTATTGCCAGTTGCTCGGGTCGTGCCAGCGATTTTGCGCACGCGGGCCAGCACGGAGTCCGCGCTCGGGCAGCCTTCGAGCGCATTCCACTTCAGCTCGATTGGTGCCGCAGACTCGGCGCGAGCGCGCCCCGAATAGACCAGGCCGAATGCGCACAGCAGAACGGCTGCAAATCGCCTCAACTCTCGCATCCGCTCACTGGGTTGCACTGGCAGAACTGAGCGTCGCACGGATCGACACGTCATCTACGAATAGACTGGAATCGGCGGGTGTCGCGTCTTCCGCCCAATCGCCGACGTACCATTGGCTGAATTTCGATGCGTCCGATCTCAAGTTCACGTGCTCGAACAGCTGCACGCCATCTTGGTACAACGCGATCTCGCCGGTGTTGTCCGAGGCACGCTTCAAGAAAAGCTCGATGTGAAACCACTTGCCGAAAGGAACGCGCTTGGGGTCTGCACTGCGGTACGTATTGTCGGGTGGGGGGCTCACCGGATCGTAGACCACGAGCTCCCAATCCTCGGTTTGCGGAATCTTGGCCAAATGTACGTCCCACAACGCTGGGAGGCGCGGGCCAGAGGAATCTCCGCCCGCAAAGTGGAAGAGATTCCACGCTGTTCCGGGGTCCGTGAGCGGTTCTGGAATGAAGTACCAGGCACCGTAGTAGGCCGCCTCCGGCAGGACGCCCTGGCGTACACAACGGGTCTGCTCTAGCCCACCACCCTTGACCTTGAATTCCGCAGAAAAACGCCCCCCGAGGTGGTGCGGCTCCGTCACGAGAACGTAAGGGTCATCGCCGTAGCAATACCCGGCAACCTTCGTGTAGTCGCAAAAGCCCTCCTCGAAGCCGGTCGACCACGGCATAGCCACAGGGTCGGTGTCCGCCGGCCCCGCCCCGCCGTCCGAAGTTCCGCCGTCACCGGAGCATTGCCACACACCTGCGCTCACCTTTGGCGCACATGCGCCCACAACCGGCAGAGTGGCCAACATCGCCATCGAGCCCACCCAAGTGAACCAGCGTCTTCGCTTTCCAGACCTGCGTTCACCCAATAAGGAGACCCTGAAGCCCACGACCATCTCTCAACTGTTGGAGGGAATCGCCGTCGCGTCACCCAGGAAGAACACCCGGTTACAACTTCGGCCATACGGCGGAACACCGCGACGATTGATGAGTAGCATCGCTTAGGTTCGGCGCCCACTGCCTCGGCCGATAACGCTTCAGCGGTTCCTGATTTTCCTCACACGCCCCTCCCATGTGCGGCGGATGGAAACTGGGTCGGGTAGAGCCGGGCTTCTTTGGCGCAGTTCGTCGCGTTCCGGGGTCTCCGGTCGATTGTTCGACGGAAATCGGTCGCTTCTCCTATTGCACGGAGTGGCTCGCCACCCTGTGGCTAGTGGGCTCGACGGGACGCGGAGCCTCGCCGATTGCGCGCTGAGCTCCGGCCATGCGGCGGCGCTGCGAGCGAGCGTTTACTCGACGGGATCGGCAGGGTGCCAACATTGCATTTCATGACTGGGGCGCTGCTTTCAGCCCCCTCGGCGATCCTTCGAGAGCTCCAAGTGATGAACGCGATGCTAGCCGAATCGATGATACTTCCGTGTGTAGATGGGTCCGATACGGCCTTTCGCATCGAGTTCGAATACGTGCAGCGAACTTTGCGCCGCCTCGGTACCGACCGCTCCGAAGTCGATGACTTGGCGCAAGAAGTGTTCTTGGTTTTGCATCGCCGTTGGTCCGAATACGACCAGAGTCGCCCCCTCCGACCCTATCTGTTCGGCATTGCCGTGCGCATCGCCCTGGCTAACCAGCGCAAACGCTCGCGCGAGGTTGCGTTTGGAAACGTCGAGTTGTGCGACAACAGCCCTGGGCCCGAGGAGGTACTGAGCAACAAGGAAACTCGCACGTTGCTTCAGACTGCGCTGAAGCGCATCCCGTTGCCGAGACGCACCGTGCTCGTGATGCACGAGCTCGAACAAGTTCCAGTGACTGAGGTGGCGGCAACCCTCTCCATCCCGCTGTTTACTGTCTATTCACGCTTGCGCAGGGCGCGCGAGGAGCTAAGGCTCGCGACCGAACGCATCTTGAATGCGCCAAAAGAGCGTCGCCAGCTGCGATGCTTGGCGTCTCTACCGCACTCGTAACGCCTGGCCTGAATTATCCGCTCCTCCCGTTCATCGCTGGGAGGACAATCCGGTCCCCTACCCGATGCGGCGGCGCTGTGTATAAGTGTACCGCTCGGCAAGATGACCATCGAGCTCTTGATTCACGCCATCGTTCGGCAAACTACCATTCTGATCGCACAGCTGGCCACGTCGAGGGGGGTTCGCGCGCCGCTCGCGCAGATCGCGGACCAGGTGTTCATCGAGCTCGTGCGAGAGATCGAGCGGCAGGGGATCAGCCGAAAAGTAAGCGCCGACATGTTCGGCCTGGGCCTTCGCACCTATCGGCGTAAGATTCAGCGTCTCAGCGAGAGCTCGACCGAACGTGGTCGCTCACTCTGGGAAGTAGTCCTCGAGCATATCAAGGCCCACAATGTGGTCACGCGGCGCGAAATCCTGGCGCGCTTTCCCAACGACGATGAAGCGCAAATCCGCTCGGTGCTCCGTGACCTGTGCGACAGTCAGCTAGTATTCTGGGCCGGCTCCGGTTCGAATGCTTCGTATCGAGCCGCTTCGGATGACGAGCTCGCCACGCTGCAGCGGAAGCTCGGTGCCGAGGGCGCCGAGGAGTTGGTGATTTCGCTGATGTATCGAGAGAATCCGCTCACGCTCAATGAAATCGCGGAGCGAGCCCAGACGGAAGTCGCGGCCATCGAGAGCACGGTTCAGCGGCTACTCGCCGACGGGCGTATCCAGCACTCCGAGACAAACGGAGTTGCACGGTATAGCGCCAACGCTTTGGTCGTTCCTCTCGGTGCCGCAGTGGGTTGGGAGGCCGCCGTCTTCGATCACTTCAAGGCGCTGGTCACCACCGTCCTCAGCCGCCTGAACGAAAATCGAGCGACCGCGCTCGATGATCGCGTCGGGGGCGGCACCTACACGATCGACGTGTGGCCCGGGCACCCGTTGCAGGACGAGGTCTTCGGCACGCTCGCACGCCTGCGAAGCGAGCTGACCGATCTCCGAGAGCGCGTGGCGAAAATCAACGCTGAACAGGCGCTTCCCGAGGCGCACACCCGAGTCGTGATCTATGCCGGCCAGTGCTTGACCCATGAAGACGTCGACAGCGAAGATCATGCGTAGCAAAGCCAAGCATCAGTTCACGATCCTGCTCGCCGCGATGGCTTTGGCGTTCAGCTGCAAGCCGGAAATCGCCGAGCCCACCGGCGGCGAGACTCACTTCTTGATCCGCTGCGAATCGGGCAAGAACACCTGCGGCGATCAGCTCACCTGCTTGTGTGGCGTGTGTACGCTCCCGTGCGCTGAACGCGCCGCGTGTGAGGCTTTGCCGGCGGCGCAGTGCGTGCCTGGCTGCGTTACCGATCACGCTACGGCGCCGGGCGTGTGCGAAGTGTCCTGCGTGATCGACGCGGACTGCGGCGTTGTGTCGGCGTTCCATCGCTGCGAGCAGGGTGTGTGTCGCGCGGGTTCGCTTGCCAGTGGTGGCTCGGGTGGCTCGGGTGATGGCGCGGACGCTGGCACGAATAGCTGCGAGCGCGGCACCGTGTCCGGCAATCAAGTCCTGATCCTTGGCGATAGCTTCTTCGCAACGACTCACCAGATCACCGCCTACCTCGAGGCCCTGGCACGCGACGCGGGTGCGGTGGTAGTGGGTGAACGCTATCGAGATCGCTCGAGCTTGCGCGCCAATGCCCTCGCGCTCGGCGGCAACGGGATCGGCGACCAATACGCGAGCGGCGTCTCCGAAGCCGAGGTCAAAGTCGTCGTCATGAACGGCGGCGGCGCCGACACGCTGCTCGGCTCTTGCGATAGCGCGAATGCGAGCTGCGCCGTGGTCACCGCGGCCGCGGCTGCCGCACAGGCCCTGTTCGCGGAGATGGCGACGGACAACGTGGAACAGGTCGTGTACGCGTTCTACCCGGATCCAGGGGATGCAAACGTCAAGGCCAGGGTGGACGCACTCAGGCCACTGATTCAGAGCGCCTGTGAGAATGCGCCGCTGCCGTGTCACTGGCTCGATCTACGAACCGCTTTCGCAGGACACTACGCCGAGTACGTTCAGATCGACCAACTCAACCCGACGGATGCCGGTGCTCGAGTAAGCGCCGAAGCGATCTGGGCTATCATGCAGCAGTATTGCATTGCACAGTAGCGTTCGAGTCCGAACACGACCGCGATCGCTCATTTGCTGCTCACCGCGCATCTCCTGTCCCGCTTTTCTTGCGGCGAGCACGCAGCCGCAGAAGGGCCGCTAGCGCGAGACCAATGGACATGAGCGGTTTCTGGGATGAACCGCGGTTGCCCAACGTGCATGCACATCCGCTCGGACTATCGCTGGCTTGGGGCGGAGGCATCGACTGAGCGCTGCCTGCTAGGTTTGCAGCGCCTGCTCCGCCATTCGGCTCGGCTCTGCCGCCCGCCGCTGGGGTTCCGCCGACGGCCGCGACCGCACCGCCGTCGCTCGCGCTCGTGCCACCCGCTCCACTGCCTGCGCCACCGGCAGCGCTCCCCGAAAGGCCTGAACCGCTGCTTCCACTCGCGCCTGCGCTATTCGGAGAGCCACCGCTTCCGGTTGCGCCCCCCATGCCGCTCACGTCACCGCTGCCGGTGAATTGCCAATAGTCGAAGCTGAAACCACTACCCTTGAATCGAAAGTAGAGGTCCTTGATTACGCCAGTCGCACCGCTGACGCTACAGGTAGTGGTCTGCCAGGTCTGCGCGCCGCCGGTCACCGGCACGTCGCACGTCGCGAGCACAGTTCCGGTCGGGCTTCCCGAACGCACCTCGATAGCGCCCTGGGCCGACGCGCTCGCCACGCTGGCGGAGAAAGTTTTCGCTCCGGCACCGAAGTCGACGCCGCGCACGCTGACCCAATCACCGTCCGAAATCGAGCTCACGTCCATGCCGCCCTTGGAGCAAGATTCGGTCTCGATGCCACTTTGCGCCTTCGTGGTTTCAGCCTCGACGCGGGTATAGGGATTGAGCGAGCCTAGCTGCGGCACACCGTCCGTGGTGTAAGTGACCTGCTGGATCGTGTCGTCGGTCTTGAAATCGAGGACTTCGAGCGCCAGGTTCCGCTTGTAGGTTGCGTCGATGCCCGCTTGCTTGGCCACGGAACGGTTGTGATAAGCGTGGTACCAGCGGCCCATGAACTCGAATTCCGAGGCATGGTTGTTGTTGTCGTTGACCGGTGGCTGGCCTGCTAGAACGCCGCGATAGGTGTAGCCTGACATCGGGCTAGTGCTGGATAGGTAGTCGATGCGCAGGCCGTGCGCCGTATCGCTCGAGTACGCCATATAGTAGGTGCTGTTGCGCTTGAACAGAAACGAAGCCTCGTAGAACCCGGTCGGCGCGAGCATCGCGGCAGATCCCGAGACGCTCGTCAGATCGCTGCCCAGCTTGATGATGCGCGCATTGGTTTCACCGTTGCCACCAAACGACAGGTAAGCCGAGCCGTCGCTATCAATCAATGCGCCTGGATCGAAAAGCCAGCTGTTCGTTCCAGAGGCACCCGGCGTGCTGCTATTGACGAGGTAGCTACCTTTCGCGTCTTTGAAGCCGCTCGTCGGGTTCGTGCTACTGGCGACGCCGACACCAGACGCGCTATTGCCGAAGTACAGGTAGATCGTACCGTCGCGAGTGATCGGCTGCGGCGCCCACGAATTTTGGGCCCAGCTGGCATTCGCGGGAACTTGGAACACGATGCCGTGATCGGTCCAGTTCTTCATGTCACTCGTCGAGATGCAGACGATGGAGTGCATCTGGTAGCTGCCGTCGTTGTCGTCGTCGTTCGAGTTGTAAAGGTAGACACGCCCGCCGTAGACGAGCGACCCGGGATCGGCGAGGTAGCGGTGGGAGGCGATCGGGTAGTCCGCCCGCGCAGGTGCGCTCGTGGCGGCAGCCGCGAGCGATAGCGCAACCAGAAGCAATCGGTGCTGGCAATGTCGATACTGCAAAATATACTCCAAAGCAGAAGCAACCATGCCCACTCAGGGAACGGTCAGCTGAAAACTCTTGACCGTCACCGAGCCGCCGAGGGCCGTTGTCGCGAAGTTGAAGATCCCGTAGCGATAGCCAGGGAAGAACTGCCAATCGGTGTTCAGCGTGTACGCCGGTCCGATCGAGGTGAAGGTCACCCCGTCGGTGCTGAACGAGAACTTGCCCTGCCGACCGGCTCCCGGCCGTACATCCGCAGTTACCCTCAGCCAGATCGTGCTGCTGGAGATTGGGCTGCTCGCGGCTTCCGTTCCCGTGCTGGTGGTGGCCCAGGTACTCGTGTTCATGGTCAGACCGTTCACCATCGCTACTTTGCTGGAGGCAGCTGACTTCTTGACCGCAACGTAGGCTGATGCGTGCTTCAGCAAGGCCAGGCCGGCGATGTCGCCATCTTTCATTGCGCTGATGTCGAGCTGAACGGTGCTGGTCGACTCCGGCCCGATGCTACGACGCGTCAGGGTATTTCGCGCGGCGTACAAATCGGCGGTCACGGTCGCCGTTTTCAGCGTGACACCATCGTTGATGGACCACTTCGTGTTGTCGGGATTGTGATTCCATTCCCATTCCGGAGCGAGAGTAGTGCCGCTGAAGGTCTCGGTGCCGGTATGGGGTTTCGTCGCGCGCGGCGGCCGCGGCAGATCCGGGTATGGATAGCTTCCCCCCCAAGCGTTGTTCACGAGCTGAACGGTGGGCCAACCATCGGCGCTCCAGGTGACCGGAGCAAGCACTGGGATGCGGCCACCCGGGTAGGCATCCTGAAAGCCCATGTAATACCAAGCACCCTTTTGGGTTTGGATCAGGCTGCCTTGATGCGGGGTGCCGCCGCCGGCGACAGGGCCCTTCGTCTTGTCGATCAAAGCCTTGGACGTATAAGGCCCCCAGACGTTGCTCGACTTGAGCACGAATTCACCATCCGCGGGACGCGTGGGAGTAATGTAGTAGCTGCCCTTGTATTTGAAGAAGTGCGAGCCCTCGAGCGAGTATGCGCCGTTGGTGGTATAGACTTGCTGAGTCTTTACCTGCGAGAGCCCATCGGCACTGAGCTGAGCCACGCTGATGTCGCCGCCGCCGCCGAAGGCCACGTACATCGTGTCATCGGCGGAGTCGTCGTAGTCAGCCATCATTCCGGCGTCGTAGTAGCAGTTGTTGATGGTGGACTTCTTTTGCCAAGGACCTTCGGCCGCGGGAGCCGTGTAAATGTAGGTCTTGCCGAACTCGATGCAGCCTAGAAAGTAAAAGGTCTTGTTCGACTTGCGATAGTGCAGGGACGAAGCCCAGGTGCCCTTGATGTACGCCTGACCTCCGCTCAGGTCGTACTTGGACGAAAAGTCCAAGACGGGCACGGCATGGCCGACGTACTCCCAATTTACGAGATCCCAAGAGCGGAGGATCGGTGCACCTGGCGAATAGTGCATATTCGAGGCCGTATAATAGAAGACGTCGTCGACTCGGATGATCTCGTCGTCCGGTAGATCCTGCCATAGGATGGGATTCGAAAATGTCGCCGAGGGGGGCCAGGGGCCGCTCACACCGCCGGCAGCTCCGGCGCCGGTCGTACCCGCGCTGCCCGCCCCGCTGATTGCGCCGGCGGAGCCCGCCGCGCTGACAACGGAACCGGCTGCGCCAGCAGACCCGGTGTCACCGCCGGAGCCCGTTCCTCCTGCGGGAGCGACGCTGCCGGCCGAGCCAGCAAACGTTCCGGTCGCGCTTCCCGCACTACTTGCTGAGGGCCCATCTGCTCCGCCCGTCGGCGCTCCAGCAGCGCTAGTTCGACCGCCGTCGCTAGCCGTGTGTGGGGAAGCACCGTTGCCGCAAGCGCCGCTCGCCAACAGGCTCGAGAACACAGCTAGGAGAGTGAGAGCCTTTACGCGAAACACTGATCCAGCAGTAGCGAACGCTTACCCTATCCGTCGACAAAAGCAGCCATGCTCCTATGCTGCAGCCTCGGTCCGGTCGCGTTAGTAAAGGATCATGGTGCACGATCAGCCTAGTCGACGACGAAGGAGCAGTCCGATGCCCACGAGCAGTAGCAGTGAGAAACGTCCGACGCCGCGTTCAGTGTTGCCGGCGAGTGCACATTTGCAACCCTCGGCAGCGCGGGCGTCTGCCGTCGAGCCAGTGCTGCCGGCGGTGGGGACGGCTGCGGAACCTGCGCCTGCATTCCCTGCCCCTCCGGAGGGCATTGCCCCAGCGGCGCTGGGTGTTCCTGCAACAGCGCCGCTGGCTCCACTGGCTCCGCTGGCACCGTTCGATCCGGCAGCAACGCCGGGCGCTCCCCCGCTGGTCGAGCCACTCGCGCTACTCATTCCGCCGCCTGAACCGCTCACTTCCGCGCCGGCACCAGCGGTCGATGGGGCGCCAGCCGCCGAACTTCCGCCGCTGCCTCCACCACCGGCGGGAGGACAGGCGGTCGCTTCGGGATCCGGACTTCCAACCCGATCGAGGCCGAGAAAACTGACCGCCGTGTTCACGTCCCAGCTCACGTCGTGACCAGCCCCATCAACCGAAAATGTTTCGAGCACGCCGAATCCGCATGTGCTCTTCCAAACGTCGTGCTTCCCACCGAACTTGGTGTCACTGGTCGTGGCTGCAGCGCTCAGTGAGAGCACGTTCGTCCACTCCTTGACGGCTTCAGTTAGGTTCTTGTAGCTGATCGTCGTGTCCGCGGTGCCGTGCCAAAGCTGCACACGCGGTCGATGACCGGTGTAGCCGGCGAACATCGAGCGCACGAGGTCACCCCATTGCTGGGCGGTCTTGCTGACTTGCCCGCCAGCACACGGACCACTCCATTGGCCGTTGCTTGCGACATCACCGGTATAGTCCATCGCCCAACAACCACAGGGCACTCCGGAAACAGCCACTCCAGCTGCGAACAAATCGGGGTACACGCCCAGCAAGGCTTGCGTCATCATCGCCCCCGAAGAGCCTCCGAATGCATATACACGGCTGGCATCTGCGCCGTACTTCGTCAGCGCGTAGCGCACCATTTGGGCAACCGCGTGCGTGTCGCCCCCGCCATCGTGCTTGAGCGACTTCGCCGAACCGACGTCCCAGCAATTGTGCCCGGTGGCTTCTGGGAAAATGATGATGAAGCCGTTCTTGTCCGCCAGCGAGACGAAGCTCGATTTCGTTTCACTGTAGGTGCTGGCTGCGGTCCCTTGGCAGTGGTGCGAGGCAACCAGGACTGGCGGCTTCGCCGCCAGCTGATCGGGCACGTAGACATACATGTTGACGTAGCTCGGCAGGCCGCTGACGCCCCAAACACTCTGGTCGACTTTTTGCGACGTGGCAGCACGCGCCGGCGCGCCCAGCAGGGCGACTGACAGCGCGGCAGCGGCAAAATGGAAAGCCTGCATCAACTCAACAGCGCAGTAGCGATGGCGCTCCGGATCCGTCGGGCAAACGTCGAAGATTTGAAATGAAGGGCGAAGGAAAAATAGCATCACAAGCACAGCGACGAAACGACAATTGCGACGTGTCCGGACGACCGCGCCCGAGGGGGGACACATTTGCCCACTTGGCAGACGTCGAGATCTCGCTACGTTCCGGCCGTGAATTGCAGGTCATTGATGAGCCGGTCCAAAGCAGCAGAGTCCCACGAACACCGCAACCCCGGTTCGCCGAGTGGAGCCCGTCGGCAGCTCGCCAAGTGGTTGATTGCTAAAGTTCCCAGCCCCCGTTCGATGTTGATCTGGACCCTGTCGGCCGGTGTGCTGGCCTGCAGCAGCGATCCGGGCGGTGCCCAAGGGTCAGCCGGCAGTGGAGGCTCGAGCATGACCAGTGCCGGTTCGCCCGGGGCGGCGGGCGCGGGTGTGGCGGGCGGCGGCACACCGAACACTCCATCGGCCGGTAGCGGAGGCTCGTTGGCGGCGGGCGGTTCGGTTGCTGGCGGCGGAGCCAGCAGCGGTGGCAGCACGACGGGCGGGACGGGCAGCGGCGGCGCCGGCACGGCGGGCAGCGCTGCGGGCACGGCGGGCAGCGTTGCTGGCAGCGCCGGAAGCGGCAGCGCTGGCGGCCCAGCGCTGACGTGCCCGATGCCAGCCCTGAAGGCGGGCAACACCGACAAGACGCTGATGATTGGCGGCGCTAGCCGCAGTTACACGCTCCACGTTCCCGCCGCGTACGACGGGAGCAAGGCCGTACCGCTCGTTGTCGACTTCCACGGGCTGGGCGGCAACGGCAAGAGTGAGAGCACTTCGTCTCCCTACCCGGCGCAGACGGACGCGGACGGCGTGATCATGGCGTTTCCGACCGGGCTCGCCGGACCGGGCGGCAACGCCTGGAACGTTGGTCCTTGCTGCGTCAAGAACACGGACGACGTCGCTTTCGCAAAGGCTCTCGTGACCGAGATCGAGAAGACGGCCTGCATCGACACGAAACGCGTCTACGCAGTCGGGTTCTCGATGGGCGGCGGCATGTCGCACTACCTCGCCTGTCACGCCGCCGACGTGTTCGCGGCGGTCGCCCCGGCGGCCTTCGATCTGCTCCAGGAAAACATCGAAGACTGCAAGCCGCAGCGCCCCATTTCCGAAATCACGTTTCGCAGCACGGGCGACAACGTCGTCGCCTACTCGGGCGGAGCCTCGATGGCGGTGCAGGGCATGCCCATCACGTTCTTGGGCGCCAAAGGCACCTTTCAAAAGTGGGCCCAGATCAACCAGTGCACCGGGGCGGCGTCGGCTGAGGACGCCAACGGCTGCGCCACGTACGCGGGCTGTCCAGCTGGCGTAGAGGTGACACTTTGCACCAAGCAAGGTGGCACTCACGAAGCCGGCAACGCCAAGGTTGGCTGGCCCGCCCTCAAGAAGCACACGCTGCCCTGACGCGGCGCTTTCAGCTGGCTGCGTAGCGCTCGACTCTAAGGGCACTTGATCGGAGTGGGGGGACTTGGCACGACGAACATAGGCACCTGATTGCTGGACGCAGCCTTCAGCGCTCCGGGGTGCGCGGTGTGGCCAATAGTGGTCACCCGGTCAGCCGTGCTGACTCCAGCATCCTCGTTGAACTGCCAGTAGCCAACCAGGCCGGCCTCGTTGCCGACGAGCGCCTTGTCCTTTGCAGCCAAGAGCTCTGCCGCAGTACGCGCCACGCTCCAAACCCGGAATTCGTCTACATAGTCGGCGAAATAAGCATTTTCACCGGGATAGCCGCCGATGGTGAGGACGGATGCGCCCGTCTTCAACACCTTCTGCGTGGCGTTGTCGGAGGCCTTAGTCGACTTGAGCACGCCGTTCACGTAGGCCTGCACTTGCGTGCCATTCCAGGTCATCGCGAAGTGCACCCACTGCGCGCTGGTCACGTTGACGCCGCTGGCCTGGTTGTCGTTGTCGAAGTACGCGTTCGTGAACGGGTCGATGGTGCCGATGGAACTGCTGGTGCTGCCAAAGTCGAGGCCGAAGCCGTCGGCGTTTCGCGCCGAAGGCGAAGGACCGTAGAAGAAGAGCGTGTTTTGGTTGGCAGTCCAATCCGAACTTTTCATGTAGGCCCAGAGCTCGAGCGTTCGATTGGCACTGCCCACCGGCAAGTCGCTCAGCAGGTCGATTTCTACGCGAGCCTTTGCTGCATCCGACGCAGTCCCCGAGCCATTGGCGCTCAAGGAGAGCGCATGGCCGGCGCAATCGGTCACGGTACCGCCAGCCGAACCAGCTGTGCCTGCCGAACCAGCGCCGCCAGCTGACCCCGTTCCGCCGGCAGCGGCGCCCGCGCTTGCGCCGCTGCCGGCGGTCGCAGCATCCGCCCCACTTTGCCCGCCGTGCGAAGCACCGCCGGAGGGGGCTCCGCCCGCGCCCGCGCTGCTGCCCGCCGTGCCACCGGAAGCGGGACCGCCCGCAGCGCTGGTGCTGGCGCCCGAAGCACCGCCGGAGGCGCCTCCGCCCGTCGTTACGAAAGCGCCACTGGCACCTCCGGCTGCAAGCGCGCTCGGCGTGCCATCACTCGAACAAGCGCAGCTGACGAGTGCGGCGCAAAGGCTCACGAAGCTCGCGAGGCGACACGTTCCGTTTGGCGTGTTCGATCCCGAAAGCTCACGTGTCGGACTTCCATGCTGAATGATCAACGTAAGACTCCCAGGCCATGGTCAACGAACGCGCTCGCATGCCGAGTTGGCGTCGCCGCTGACGCATCAATTCAGGGTCCGCGCAGTAGACCACTAATAAGCGCTTGATTCAACCGGTTGTTCTAGCATGCGCGCGCCGGAAGCGACGGCTAGCCGCGCAGCCGCTTCATGAGCCAGCGCTCGGCCGTCCGCACGCGCCGGTGAATCGTCGACACCGAGAGCGCCGTTTCTCGAGCGATCTCATCGATGCGCCAACCTTCGCCGCGCCGCAACCAGAGGCAGCGTCGCTCTTCTTCGGACAAGCCCTCGAGCAGTTCGAGAAGGAGTCGGACGTCGACTTGAAAGTCCGGCAGGGCGTCGAGCGAGGGCAACACATCCGGGTCATCGCCCCCCGACAACAGCGGTCGCTTCATGCGCACCCGGCGCGCGTCGTGAACGGCAGAGCGTCGAACCACGACCTGCAGCCAATTGACGAGAGCAGAGGGATCACGCAGCGATGAAAAGCTCTCGACGGCGCGCAGGAGGGCTTCTTGACTCAAGTCGTCCGCGTCGATGCCACGGCCTACGCTGCGACGAGCAACTTGCCGCGCAACGATGCTGCAGCGCTGCCAGAGAGCTTGCGAAGCCCGCCGATCACCCGCGCGGGCCGCCTCGATCAACTCGGTCGAAAGCGGCGGGCTCGCTTGCTCTCCCAGTCGAGCTTGCCGCTGCGTCACCCACACACAAAACACCCAAAACTGCCGCAAGTCAATCGGTTGTATTGCGGTGCGCCGGGAGCGCTGCGTGGCCCCGGCAAGCGCTCCCGGCGAGCGCATCGCGCCCCACGCGCTGCGCCGCGGGCTCGCGACCGAGTGCGTCGGTCGGTTTTTTTGGCAAATTGGAACGCGAACCCACAAACCACCTGCGCGGCAATGCGCATCCAACGAAAGCGTCCCGTTTGTCTTACTCGTGTGTTCGCTCGGCCGAGGTCAGCGACAGCTGTGCGCGTGCCCCAGCTCGAAAACGGCAATCTTTAGCGACGACGGAGACGACCGCAGCCAGTGTGCGACCAGGACCGACGACTCATCCACGTTCAAAGCGATCGCTCTCACCAGGCGAGCATCATCCCGGCGCGTCGCACGAATCACGCCGGGTGCTTGCCGCCGTACGAGTGGGTGCCGCGGTTGGCAACGATTGGCAATCGCGCTGCGCCACACTTTTACATTCGACTCAGCTTCTTGGTCGCGAGAGCGCGCGACCGGCGAACCGTGACTCCGCGCGTCGCTCGGATCTCGCTAGGCTCACTCTGCGTTCTTGACAGCAGCAGCCTGCGGGGGATAATTCAACCGGTTGACTCAGCTAAATCAGCGCACAGTTACGAATAGAGTCATGCCCTCGATGACTCGGCGCTCGTGCAAGTCCCGTGTGCGCTCCGTCTCGATGCCCGTTCGTTGATTCGCTCGCTCTCTCTACTCGAAAGCGATCGGGCGACGCCGTTTTCTGACCGAAAGCCGAGCTCCTAACCCCTTTCCCCGGCGTGAACGAGCGCGCTGTCCGCATGAAATAACGAGGATCAACGAATGAAATCCCTAAGTCTGTGTACCGGAAGCGTCTGCTTCGCACTGCTCGCTTGTTCGACGGCAGCCGAGCCGCCACACCCCATGAATGGCGGCGGTGCAGGACAGACAGCTGGCGCGCCTTCCACGGCTGGCGCGGCTCCACAAGGCGGCGCGGCTCCAACGGCTGGCGCAGCCCCTGAAGGCGGCGCGGCCCCGCAGGGCGGCGCTGCGCCGCAAGGCGGCGCAGCGCCGACAGCAGGCAGCAACGCGGGCGGTGCAGCAGCAGCCGGTGCGAGTGGTGCGACCTCAGGCGGCGGCTCGACGGGCGGAGGGAGCGGCGGCGCCTCGGCTGGCGCGGGTACTTCCGGCGCGCCCGATCTCGACCCAGGCAGCATCGTTTCTACTTTCGACGGCGCGCTGCTCAAGTATCCCTGTGCCCCGAACTCGCCCAAGAACTACGACTGCACGAACGTGAATTGCGTGAACAACGCCTCGACGACCACGAACACGTTCATGATCAAGGGCACGACCGGCACCACCTACGATGTCACCTTTCGCGTTCGCGGCATCGTCGAGGTCATCAACTACAAGAACGGCGTCCGCGATGCGGGTAATGCATCAATCCTGAATAACAAGGACTTGTTCTACCGCGGCGGCGTCGCACTCATGGCTGGCGAAACGGGCATCGACTACAACCAGTACTCACTCACCGTGTCACCGGCCGCAGCAGGCGACGCGGCCAAGGGCATCTACTTTTTGAATTCTGTCGACGCCAGCCAGAGTCCCAAGGTTGGTCCCCCGACCGAGCACACCAGCTTCCCAATCGACTACACGAAGACCATCCCCGTCCCCGCGGGCAGCACGCTCACGGTCAAGGTCTACGACTCGAATTGCCGGTCGATTCAGAATTGCGGAACTACACCGGCCAGCAATATGTGCAGCAGCCCCGTCACCGTGAATCTTTCACCCGCCACGCCGGCAGCGCCCTCCGACTTCATGCAACCGTACATTGGCGGCGGCTATGGACAGTTCTTGTTCTTCGACGTCACCAAGGTCGCGGTTCATCAGTGAAGACTCAGCTGAAGCTCTGGACCGGCTTGGCCGCTTTTTTTGGTTTTCTCTCCGCAGCGGGCAGCGCACGAGCCGAAGTCACGTTGGTCGATGCTGGCGGCTGGCAGGTCTACACGACGGGTCGCATCGGAGCTTTCGCCAACGTCCTTCAGGGAGACGGACGGCCTCAAACCTACCTCGAGCAAAATGGCATGCAGGTGCCAGTGCATCCGGTTTCCGACGGCGGCGTGCAGGCGCAGAGCGATCCGATTGTCACCGCGGACGGGCAGCCGCGCGTTGGGCCGCTCCTGGCCATGCGCATGCGCAGTGGTTTCCTCGGCAACATCCTCACCGTGGGCGTTCGTCGCGACCTGACGGAGACCACCAAGGTCAGCGGGCAAATTTCGCTTTGGGGGACTGCAGAAACGGAACAGCGACGTACGTTCTACAAAAACCTGCCCGACATGCGTGAGGCATATCTCAAGGTCGAAGCGCCGTGGGGCAGCCTGCTCGTCGGTCGCGCTCTCTCGCTGTATTCGCGCGGAGCAACCAACATCGACTTCTTGTACGGTCATGGCTTCGCGCTCGGCAGCCCCGCCGGCTTCGACGATCATGGTCCATCGGGCGGTCACATCGGCTACGGCGTGATCGCTCCCGTGTTCGTGTCCGGCGTGCAGTACGCCACGCCACGGCTCGGAGGGTTTCAGCTCACCGTGGGCTACTTCGACCCGGCAACGTTGGTGGGCTTGTACTGGGAGCGGACGAAGCTCGGCCGTCCGGAAGCCGAACTGACCTATGATGTAAACTTCGGAGCAAAAGCCAAAGTGCACGCGTTCGTCAACGGCGCCTATCAAGAGCTTTACGCACGAGACTCACCCAGGCAGACCAGTGCTTACGGCGGCGGCGGCGGAGCGCGGCTCGAGGTCGGCCCATTGCACATCGGTGCGGCTGCGCACTATGGCAAGGGCCTAGGGGTCAGCTACTTCTTGAATGGCAGCGACTCGATCCTCGCGCAAGGTTTGGGGGACGAGCTGCGTAAGTTCGACGGCGTCTATGTTCAGTCGCAGCTCGCGCTGGCCAAGTTCGACTTCAACCTGGGTTGGGGCATGACGCGCGTCCATCAGGTGACGGCGGACGTCGACCCCGCGAATTTCGACAACTCCTTCACGCCCCCTATCCCCAAAAACAGCGTGCTGAAGTCACAGATGGGCATCTCGGCGGTGGTCGTGTACCACATCGCGCCCTACCTCCACGCCGCCCTGGATTACTTCCGATCGAGTACGAATTGGTGGGCGGGCGAGTATGAGGGCGTCAATTCATTTGCCGCTGGAATGACGCTGACTTGGTAAGACCTGCTTGGGCGCCATGCAGAGCAGCTCCGTTCACTCCGTCGTGAACGCGTGAACCATCCTGCTCGTGTAGACCTGCCCGGGCTCGAGAATGACCTGTGGACGCCAGGCGGGAACGTTGATCGCGTTGGGAAAGCGCTGGGTCTCGAGGCAGAACGCCGAATATTGGGCGTACTTGGCGCCGCCCTTTCCAACCAATGTCCCGTCCAGATAGTTGGCCGTATAAAACTGCACACCGGGTTGATCGCCCGTGAGCGTGAGGACGCGGCCCGAATGAGGGTCCTTCACCCGAGCCACTGCGCGCAGCTCGTGCGGCGAGCCATCGACGATCCAGTTGGAATCGAAGCCGATCGGGTCGCCCCCCGCAGCCTGCAAGTCGCGGCCGATGGGCTTAGCGCTCGTGAAGTCGAACGCTCCGCCAGCGACGGGCGCAATTTCTCCACCCAGGGTGTGCAGGACCGGGTCAGTGGGCGTGTATCGATGAGCGTTGATCTTCGCAACTTGCTCGAACACGGGGCCGGAGGCGTGCCCGGCCAAGTTCCAATACGTGTGGTGAGCCATATTGAGCACGGTCAGCCGGTCCGACACCGCATGCATCTCGACCTTCAGCTCATTTGCGTTGGTCAAGGTGTATGTGTTCTTGGCCTGTACCGTGCCTGGAAAACCCTCTTCGCCGTCTTTGGACGTATAGCTCAGTTGGACGGCTGGGCCTTCCGGTGTGTCGATCGCGACCGCGTCCCACACGACCTTGTCCCAACCCTTCACGCCGCCATGCAGTGAATTGTTGCCGTTGTTGGCAGCCAACCGATAGCTCGTTTCCTCGAGCTGAAACTGCGCACCGCTGATGCGGTTCGCGACGCGACCGATAATGGCGCCGAAGTACGGGCTGCTCTTCCGGTAGCTCGCGAGGTCGTCGAAACCGAGCACGATGTCCGCGAGCTTGCCGGTGCGATCAGGCACGTGAAGCTCCGTGATGACGCCTCCGTAGCTCGCGACCTTCAGCACCAAGCCGTGCTCGTTGGTCAGGGTGAAGAGCGTGACTGGCTTGCCATCGACTTCGCCCCAGACCTTCTGCTCAATCGTTGCCGAGCGAGCGGGCGCGGCGGCCGACGGCGCGGGGCTCACGATCCCGCCTGCGCAGCTGGTCGAGACAGCCAGTGACAAAGCCCCAAGCAAAGTTTTGAGCCCGAGCATTTGCGCTTTTCCACCCCGGCATGCGGTCGATCTTCGAACTTCATCACGATTACAACCTGAATCAACCGGTTGAACTAAGCCGATGCCGGCGCTGCTGTCAAGCCAAGCAGGCGCTGCTGGAGGCGAACCAAGGAGCCCCATCCCTCAACTCGTAGTGCCCGTGCGCAAAACGACGGGCACTGCCGCATCGACGATACCCGTCGCCCCGTGAGAGACCAGCTCCAAAATGGCGTCGAAGGCCGACTCAGCGAGGCCCTCGGAGTCGAACTGCGCCGTTGTCAGACCGACCAGCGCGCCGTATTCATCGCCATCGAAACCGGCCAGCTTCACGTCACCGGGGACCGCTATTCCCAAGCGCAGTAAGCGATGCCAAACGTGCATGGCCCCGCGATCATTGGAGCAAAAGATGGCCGCATTCGGCCGCGCAGCGATTCGCTTCAAGTCTGCGTCAGTCAAAGCTTGGTGCGCGATCTTGTCGAACGTTCCCGGTGCAGCGTGCTTCAGCCACGTCGCTCGGGCGCCGCGCAAGCGTTCGACATGTCCCAGGTGGTCGAACACATACTGCACGAAGGTCAAATGTTCTGCGCCGCGTTCGAGCAGGTGGCTCACGACAGCGCGCGCGCCTTCGCGGTTTTGAATTCGCAGCGCGTTTCCCGCATAGCCCGCGTAGCTCGGGTGATGGGGATCCAGCACGATCGCAGGTCTGCTGTAGGCAGCGGAAAATCGCAGAACATTGTCGGCTGGGACGTCGCCCCACACCAATAAGCCATCAGCGTGGAGCGGCAAGATCGGTTCGTCCGAGGCGACCAGCTGCTCGCTGGCGATCAAGTTCAGCGTCAAGCCGCGGCGGGCCGTGAGTCGCGCGAGCGCCTGTGTCGTGCGTGCCACGGGTGGATGGACCAGGCAGTCGAAAGTCGCTGGCATGATCAGCCCAATTTCACGTTCGGCGGAGCCGGCAAGCTGCTTGGCTGCCCAGTTTGGCGAATAGTTCTGCTCCGCCGCCGCATGACGCACCCGACTTCGGGTCGCCTCGGAAATGCGAGGGCTATCCCGCAAGGCGAGCGAGACGCTCGACTTGTCCATACCCAGGGCACGGGCCAGGTCGGCGATGGTCACGCGCTTCTTTTGCGGTTCGAAGCGGACGGCGGTGCTGGCAGTGCTGGCGGACGAACCCGTCCGTCTTTCGGTTCCTGGCGCCTGCACGGCGCCGCGCGACTTCTTGAGGGGGCTCGCCATTTCGGTCTGGAGTCTATCATGTCAGCCGCACCCGAAACGCTTGCGTGGCAGCGCCCCGTGACCGTCGGGAAAAGCCACGCTCGTGGCGACTCGCTTTCGTTGTCACACCACAAACGTTCGCGCCTGCGCGAAACGCGAGTGTTTATCTCGCGCGCGGGTTTAGTTTCCGCTTGACGAAATGCTGCAATAATTAGCGAATGCAACCGGTTGAATTTTTGTCGCCCCCGGCATTCGCCATGGTATTTAGCCGTGTTGCCCTGCGCACACACGTCGGCGGCGACTAACGGGCTCTGGCCGCGGGTCATCGAGACTGGCGGGCGGGAGACAAAACTCGAACATGCATTCCGAACCAGCAAACCCGCGCACGAATGGCGAAGCGCCAAGCAATGAGCGCCGAATCCTGATTACTGGCGCTAGCGGAAAAGTCGGGCAAGCGTGCATCCGTCGCCTGCTGGAGGACCCGGGGTATCGCGGATTTCGCATTCGTGCGCTGTGTCACAACCGGGTTCTGCCCGCGCGTGATCGCCTGGAGATCGTGCGCGGCTCGATTGACCAGCAAGACAGTGTGGCACGCGCCATGGTGGGTGTTTCACACGTGTTGCACTTGGCGACTCCCAAAGAGACGCCCGAATCGATCATGGACGTCGCGGTCAAAGGCATGTTTTGGCTGCTCGAAGCCTGCCGGCAAAGCCCGGACTTTCGTCAGTTCATTCTGATCGGGGGCGACGCTAGTTTGGGGCACTTCTTTTATCCCGCGCCCGCGCCCATCACCGAAGCGCAAGCAAGACGAGCATATCCTGGCTGTTATGCGCTTTCGAAAGTGCTCGAAGAGGTGATGCTCGAGCAGTACCACATCCAGTACGGGCTCTCGACGTGTTGCCTGCGTGCGCCTTGGATCATGGACAAGGACGACTTCAAGTACCAACTCTCGTTCGGCCCGGACGTCTTCGGTGGCCCGCGCTGGTGCGATCTGGTGGGCCCGGAGCGCGCGGCCAAGTACCGCGAGAGCAACGCGGTACCGATCATGCTCGATGCGCACGGGCTTCCTTTGAAGCGCAACTTCATCCACGTCGATGATCTGGTCTCGGCGATCATGTGTGCCCTCGATCACGCCGGAACCCGTGGTCAGACGTTCAACGTTTGCATGGACGAACCGGTCGACTACGGCGCGCTCGCCCGCTATCTGACCGAAACCCGCGGCACGGTCGGCGTGCCGGTCAATACACCGTACTTTTCGACGTGGCTCGACAACAGCAAAGCCAAGTTCGTGCTCAACTGGCGACCCGTGTTCGATCTGAAGAAGATGACAGACTCGGCCTGGGAGTATCGACGCGCAGCAGACGACCCGCGCGTCGTTTGGTACCCGGGATGACGGCTGCCGCCTTCGATCGCCAAAGCCTGCACTCCATGATCGATCTCCGCACGTTCAAAGGACGGTTCGAGTCACTCTATGGCCAGTCGCCGCGGGTCTTCTCCGCGCCGGGTCGCGTGAATCTCATCGGCGAGCACACGGACTACAACGATGGCTTCGTGCTGCCGATCGCCGTCGAGCAGCGCACGTTCGTGGCGGCTGCGCCGCGTCCGGATACCCGCGTCATCGTACGCTCGCTGACACTCGGGCAAACCGTCGAGTTCGAGCTGTATCAGCCCGGCCCGACGCGACGCGGCTCTTGGCTCGACTACGTGGAGGGCACTGGCTGCGCGCTGCTCGAACGAGCCTTCCCACTGTCTGGAGCCAATCTGCTGATCGATAGCGAAGTCCCAGCAGGGGCTGGTTTGTCCGCTTCAGCGGCGTTGGAGGTGGCCGTGGGCTATGCCCTGGCCGCACTGGGGGGCACCCCCAACCCGGATCGCCTGCAGCTTGCGCTAGCAGGTCAAAGTGCCGAGCACGCCTACGTCGGCACTCGCTGCGGCATCATGGATCAGTACATCTCCGCGCTGGCCTTGCGGGATCACGCTTTACAGATCGACTGTCGCTCCCTCGCGTACGAAGCCATTCCGCTGCGATTGGGCACCGCCTGCGTGTTGATTTGCGACACACAGGTCAAACATGAGCTGGCTTTTTCTGCCTACAACGAGCGGCGGCAACAATGTGAGGACGGCGTTCGGGAAATTGCCCGGCAGTATCCGGCCGTGCGCGCCCTTCGTGACGTCAGCGTGGCCGAGCTCGAAGGCCTCGCGCCGCGTTTGCCAGAGCTGATCGCGCGCCGCTGTCGCCACGTGATCAACGAGAATGCGCGCACCATGGCCGCGGCGCGCGCGCTGAAGGCAGGTAAGCTCGGGCATTTGGGCAGGCTGATGTCGGCCTCCCACGCTTCATTGCGGGACGACTACGAGGTCAGCTGCATCGAGCTCGACGAGGCGGTCGCTGCGATTGAAGGCGAACCGGGCGTTTACGGCTCGCGGATGACTGGCGGTGGCTTCGGTGGCTGCACGGTCAGCGTGCTCGAACGCGAGGTCGTGCCACGGGCCATGCGCGCGATCAGCGAGCGCCTTCGTAGCAGATTCCAGATCGAGCCTCGCTTTTTCACGACGAACGCGGCTGCGGGTGTCGCCGAAGAATGTGTGGCCTACAGCCGTTGAAAGCTCAAACCGTACACCAATTGCTGGGCGCTCTTGATGTCCCAAAGCCAAGGCGGGGTGATGCGCACGTGAGCCAGCGCCGCGCCCAACCCCGAGCCCGTCAAATGAGCGAGCAACTCGCTCGGCGCAGGGTTCAAAGATACTTGCTCGGACGCCACCTGCTGCTCGACGAACGCCTGTAGCTCGGCCTCTGGCCGTTGCCCGTACCCAAGCAGACCCGGCAGATGATCCGAGGACACGACGTCGAATGCCATGAAACCGCTGCCGCCCTGGCGGGTCGCCCCGCAAAGCGTCGCTAGGTGTACCGCGGTGGTGCAGGCGCGGAGCTTGTCCCACTCTTCCTCGCTCATCACCCACGTCTCCTGGAAGGGCAACACGAGTTGACTCAAGACGCAGGTCGAAAGCGTTACGTCGAACGGTCGCCCGATGCTCTGGAGCAGTGCGTGCGCTGCGCGAAGCGACGTTTGCTCCAGCTCGGCGTCGCTCGGAAAGTGCTCCGACCAGTCATCCAGATGCTGCAAAATTCCCGAGAGATCGCGATCGCCATGGAGGACGATGCGTTCTCGTAGCCCCTTGGGCTGGCGATCGCGTGACCGTTCAATCGCCGCAGCATCGAGGTCGACCAGATGGATCTCGTGGAACCGCTTGGCCAGATATTCGAGATCGATGTCCGCGCAGTTGCCTGCGCCGAACACGCACAAGTCTCCCGACGCTCGAGGGAGCTCATCCATCAAGCGGCGACGATGGGGGCCGTACCAATCCGACGCGTCTGGGGCGCGACGATTCATGTCGTGCTGCGCCTGGCGAACGCGGCGAGCCGTCTCCGCCGGTACCGAGCCATGCTCCGCCCGTTGATGGCTGCGCAAGCAGCCGAGCGAGCAGGCCAGGAATGCGTGCTGGGGCGTACGGCAAAGATCGCAGACCCTGCGCGGGTCGCGTGAGCATCCGCATCGCTGCAGATCGAGCTCGACGGCCGCAGAGTCGCTCATGGGCGGGTGCGGCGCGTTGCCATTCAATCAGACGATGCCGGTCATGGGCCCCGTGGAATAGCCCTGGCTGCCGAAGGTGGTCCGCGTATCGCCAAACATGTTCAAAATGGAGACCAGCAGGTTATTGTGCGATTCACCGGTTTTCTTGAGCCAACGACCGGTGGTGCCCGTGTTCAACCCACCGCCGCCAGCGAGCAGGAAGGGCATGTTATTTTTCTTGTGCGTCGGGGGCTCCTGCAGCTCCGAACCGATGAAGACGACCGTCTCGTCGAGCAAGGTGTGATCGCCGATGACTACCGCATCCAGCTGCTGCAGCAAGTACAGGTGCTGCTGGGAATACCAGGTAGCGATTTGCTGACATTCGGTCGCCCGAAACCCGCCGTCGTGCTGGTAGAAGTGATAGTGCTGGTTTTCCGCTAGCGATAGCCAAGGGAAGGTGTGCTTGGCCTCGGTATCGCTCCACTGCAGCGTGCCCACGGGCGCCAGGTTGCAGGCCAACGCCATCACCATCATATCGGTCATGAACTTTCCGACCTTGGGGATCGCCTTGTCCGTGGCCGTATCCATGACCTTACCGTCGTCCGAATAGGCGGGGTGCGGATTGTAATCCGAAGTGGCCACGTTCGGCACTTGAGTGCAGACCGAAGACGTGCTCGGCAGGGCCATCAAGCCCTTTTCGAGCTCACGAATTTTGCTCAGGTGCTCCTGGAGCCGCAGCTTGTCGGCAGCGCCTAGGCGCTGCGACAGTGCGTCATAGCGCTTGTCCACGAAGTCGAGAATGGACTGCTGGCGCTTGAGCGCTGCGGCCGCCTTTGCGTCCGCAGTGCCGGCGCCGATCGAGCCGAACAGATCCTTCCAGACCGTTTGCGGGTCGACCAATGGACCGATGGGGCTGTTGTTGTCGGCGTCGAAGTTCGCGCAATTGATCGGGTGCAGGCTGCCGTGCGATTTGCCGGTTGCCCAGCGAATCGCCAGCTGAATGCTCTTCTTCTTTTGGTTCGAGTACAGCCTTTTGGCGATCACTTGATCGATGGAGGGGCCGGTCGCGTACCCCAAGTTGGCCGCCTGAACGCTGCCCGTGAGCCAGGCGATGATGCCCGCCTGATGCTGCTCACCCACGGCGCTCTTCATGTCCGGCCCGTCCACAATCAGCAGCTTATTGCGAATGGGTTCGAGCGGCTTCAGAATGGGGCTGAGCGTGAAGTTGGTTTCGGTGCCGGTGGGGGCCCACTTGTCGACACCGTTAGCGTTGCGAACGGTACCCCCAGGTTGGAACACCGCCAAGAAATGGTTGGCTGGTTTGCCGGCGACTGGGGCGGCCTGCGCACGGCGCTCCGGCAGCATGATCTCGAGCCAAGGCAGCGCGATCGCGATGCTCCCTGCCCCGCGCAGAACCGCGCGGCGACTCAAACGAAAATTCGGCATGCGACCATTCACTCCTGAGCGGGCAAATACTGAAAGGCGGTTGTCTGCGTTAGGTCGAGCAGCAACTGCTTCACGTTGTACCCTGACGCCTTGAATGCGGTGTTGATGTTCTCTTGCAGGCACTTGTCTTCGGGGCTGCCGCGCAGGCTGCGCCCGTAGCCATATTCGAGCCAGTGCTGAGCGAAACATTGCTGAACCTGTTCGGAGTCCGCAAGCTGCTGCGCCAGTTGGACCGCGCCCGACACGACAGTGTCCGCCTGAGGTATCTTGCCGCTGGCATCGATGGTCGCGCCGTTCTCGGTGGTGCGGTACTGGCCGACGGCATCGTAGTTCTCGAGCGCAAACCCAACCGGGTCGAGCAGGCGATGGCAGCCTTGGCACAGCGCCTGCTTGGAGTGCGCTGTGTATCGCTCTCGGGCGGTTGCTCCCGTGACGTCCAACGGCACCGCGACCAATGCCAGGATCTCGGGATCCGAGGGCAGGTTGAGGTTCATGCACATGAGCTTGTTGAGAATGAACGAACCGCGCAACACCGGGTTGGTGGAGTTGGTGACGGTCGTCCCGGTCATGATCGCGCCTTGCGTCAGCAGCCCGCGGCGCTGCGTGGCATCGACCGCTACCTTTTGAAACTCGCTGCCAGTCACCCCGCTCATCCCGTAAAACTTCGCCAATGGCTCGTTCACGAACGTGTAGTTCGCCGTGAATACCGAGGGCCAAGAGCCGCTCTCGACAAAAATTTGGTTGTCGAGAAACTTCTCGGTTTCGGTCCTCATGTAGGCGCCCATCTGCGGCGAGAAGTTCGGGTACTTGTCCCGGGTTTGGTCGGTCAACGTGGTGATCGGGAGCAGACTGTCGAAGAAGAACCTGACGACCGCACGCGCCTTGTCGCTAGCGAGCAAGCGCTTGGCACTTTTTAGAATCCCCTCGGAAGTGAGTAGCTCCCCGCTCGCAGCAGCCGTACGTAGCTCATCGTCAGGAGCGGAGCTCCAAAAAAGGTACGACAAGCGGGTCGCCATTTCGTCGCCCGTTGGCCGGCGCAGAGAGGGTTGATTCGCGTCCGCCATGCCGAGCTCCGGGCGATACAAAAAATCGGGAGACTGCAGGACCGCCTCGATCACCGCCGCAATACCGGAGCTGAACGTATCCCCGCTCGTCACGCTCTTCTCGAGCGCCAGTAGTGCATCGGCCTCGCCAGCGGCCAGAGGTCGGCGGTACGCTTTGGGCACCCAGCCATTGATGAACGTTTGCGCGCAGCTGTCCTGACTGGCGGAGCTGGTTGCGCTCGTGGCGCAGGGCGCGAGTTGCGCGAGCGAAGTCGGCTGGACAGCGCGACTGGCGATGTCGGCTGCAATGTCGTTGTACCCGGAAACTAGATCGGCCGAGACGGCTTGCTGTAAAGCGTCATTACTGAAGCCGTTGCCGAGCACCTCGGGGGGCAAGTTGAGCGCAGGTGAAGTGGTATCGCCCAGCAAGGCGGCGACGGTGTTGTTGAATTCGTTGCGCGTCAGGCGGCGGATCGGCGCACTGGTCGGCTGCTGCGTTTGGCTCGTGCAGACGGACTGCTGAGAAGAGCCGCCACTCGCAGGGGCGCCGCCGGGATTCATCGCCGTTGCCCCGCCGGCCCCACTTTGCCCTGAGACGTTTGGCCCGGCACTGCCAGCATTGGAGCCCGCACCCGGCCCCCCGCTGGCATCGCCGTTGACGCTACAGCCGACGCCGGCGAGGGCGAGCAAGAGCGCAGTTACGGACAGGTCGCGGCGGATACTTGGCTGGAATTGTCTGATCATCGCGGTTGCATCGACAGTCGATGTCGAAAGCGACGACACCGGCCACTTCCTCACGACTGAGTGCACGAGAATGTAGGGGTCGCTCCGAGCGCAAAATCACTCACAGCATTTTGCGGTCCGCAGCACTTTCTTGTCAGCCAATGGATCCGCGAAGGAAACGGAAGAAACTTCGACAAGGCTACGTGGGATCGGACAAACACCACGCTGGTGGCAATCGACGTCAACCGTCGCCGTTCACGCAATGCTCTGTATGGGGAAAGGTGTGACTTGGCCTGATCTGAGTGAGGCTCCTATTGCTCTCGTTCCTGGGTCTTGCGTGCCGCAAGACGTCCGGGGCTACATCGACGAGCGCTTGTCGTTCAGCGACGCGGCACGGTGACAAAGGCAAGCAACAACCCCCATGAGTGCTATCGAAAGCTCGTCGGCATCGTTTCACCAAACGGCGCTCCGGCACCGGACGCAGCGCAAGCGCAGCAGCTCTTGCTCGAGAGCCGCAAGAGCGTTCACGACCGTGCGAGACGACCTGCTTGTGGGCCAATGCGCCCCCCAAACGGCCACCAAACATTCAAGCAAGTTCTGCGCGCCGCCTAGCGCAGCCGCTGGCTCAGCTCCTCGCGCTTGCCGCTGAAGTACGCGCTGGGCGAGCAGCCGAGCTTGCGTTGAAAGACGCGACTCAGCTCGCTCGGCGTGGTGTTGAGCCGTCCTGCGAGCTGGGCACCGGGCCAGCTCCGGCCGCACTGCCACGACGTAGAGCTCCAGATCCTCGTCCCGACGCAGGAGCCCTTCAAACCAAGACTGACCTTCGATGCGACCGCCGACTTTCACGTTTACGAGCTGGAGTGGACCAAAACGAGCGCACGTTTCTCCGTCGACGGCGCGTTGCTCTACACTTGGACGAAGCACATCGATCGTGGGTTGCCGCAAAACGTGCTGCTCACGATCTGGGCGTCCTCGAGCGCGGACTGGGCGGGTCCCAGCCCCGACGGAGAGCGGCCGTCAAAACTGTGAAAAGAAGCTCTACATCCGCCGCGTCGCACCAGGTCGGCCGGGGCGGCATGATCTGCTCGGTGCGCCCGTTCCGCTTCGAACGCGACTGTCGGGTTCAGGGTGCAGCGTGAACACGCGGGGCGGATAATTCCGCTGTCGGCATGGGAACCGAGTGGGTGCCTCCATTTTAAATGGGCGTTAATCGACTCTCGGAACTCAGCTGGATCAACCCGGAATCTCTTCCTGATGCGTCCGATAACAATGCATTCTTTCGCTGTAGCTGCTGCGGGCTTGCTGATCCTCGCCTGTTCTGCCGGGCCCGAAACTCCGAGCTCGACCTCGCGCGGGGGCTCGTCGAACACGGGCGGAATGGTGAGCGCGGGAGGTTCGCCCGTCGGTCACGGTGGAGCGCCGAATGGCGGGACCACGAGCACGGAGGCAGGCGGGGGTGCAACCAGCAGTATCGGTGGCTATTCGGCCATGGCTGGCTCGCCGTTCGCTGGTTCGCACGGCGGCGCCTCAGGCTCCGCCGGGGCCGCGGGCGGCAAAGCAGGCGGCGGCACGGGCGGAGGTGGCGGTAAGGCCTCCGGAGGGGCGGGCGGAGCGAGCTCGAGCAGCGCCGGTGCAGCGGCGCTCGACTGCAACGCGACGATGCCGGCCAGCGGCACGAAGCACTCGGGCAATAGTCAGGGCGGCAAGGACAACCTCGCCTGGCAACTTTGGGCCAATAACGCGGCCAACGGCAGCATCACCACCTTCAGCACCCCCGCGTTCGGTGCTGAATGGAACAATGCCGGCGATTACCTGGCTCGTATCGGCTTCGAGTGGGGGAATGCCGGCAAGGCTTACGACACGTACGGGACCATCACCGCCCAATTCGCCTACAAGAAGACCGGAACCGGCGGCGGCTACTCGTACATAGGCATTTATGGCTGGTCAACCAACCCATGTGTCGAGTGGTACATCGTCGATGATTCGTTCAACGGTATGCCGGTCAATCCGGGTAACACCACCAACAAGGGCACCGTGAAGATCGATGGCGCTGACTACATCCTGTACACGCGCCAAACGAACGGAACGGGGGGCTCTCGCTGCAACGAGTCGAGCTGGGCACAGTACTACAGCATTCGGAAAACCGCTCGGCAGTGCGGGACGATATCCATCACCCAACACTTCGATGCCTGGAAGGCCGCAAGCATGCCCCTCGGGAACTTGCTCGAGGCAAAAATTCTCGTGGAAGTGGGAGGCGGCAACGGAACGGTCGAGTTTCCCGTGGCGAACGTCGCGCTTGCCAAGTGAGCCCTTTAGCCACCCCCGGCGCGCACCACCGGCACGATGCACGCAGGGTCGTCGGTCATGATTCCGTCTGCGCCTAGCGCGACCAGGCGGCGTGCTTCGTTCGGGTCATTGATGGTCCAATAGTCGACACGGAGCCCGAGCTGCCGCAGCTTGTCGAGCTTGCGTGGCGTCGCGAGTTGGAGCAGGCCCGCGTGCGTTGGGATCTGGGCTCGCGTTGCGGCTGGCGTGCCTCGTTGAAGCCACTTGGGAACTAGACCCCAGTACAGGAATTCGGCGCGTGACAACGAGCTCTCGCCACGCCAGCCCGCACGGCGCAGGGACGAGAGCGTGGAACGAAAGAAGCTCGCGGCGATCACGCGCTCTTCGGCTCGGTGCTCGCGCACGATCGCGATGAAGCGCTCGATGAGGGCGGGCTCCTGACTCTTCAGATCCACGTTGAAGCGCGCGGCAGGCAGCTCCCGCAGCAGCTCGTGCAAGCTCGGAATGCGAAAGCCCTGGCCCTGGAAAGGGCGCCCACCCCGCGCGTCCAAGAAGCCGTAGCCCGCATCCCAGCTTTGGATTTCCGACAGCGTGGCGTCCCGCAACATGCGCGCCACGCCGGTCATGCGCGTACCATCCTCGTCATGGGCGGCGACGATTTCGTGGTCCGCCGTCAGATGCACGTCCGTTTCGAGCGCGTCTGCCCCGAGCTCGAGCGCGCGACGAAACGACGGCAGTGTGTTTTCCGGGCGCTCCGCAGCGGCCCCGCGGTGGGCGTAGACGATGGTCAAGGCATCAACTCCCGGGCCCAGCTCGCAACCCCTGATCGATAAGTTAACAATCTTTCATCGCCCTCGACAATAGAAGCACTCACAGCTTCCTTCCGACTGTACCGCTTACTATTTCGCAGAGGTTCGTCATGACCAAGCTTTCGATTTTCAGCTGCGGGCTCAGCCTGCTGCTCGCCGCTTGCAGCTCCGGAAGCCCGGGCAAAGGCGGCACTGGCGGCAACCCCGCGACGGGTAATGCCGGTGGGTCGGGTGACGGCACGGCCGGGAAGAGCTCAGGAGCGGGCGGTTCAACGGCCGGGTCCGCCGGGGCCGCCGGCACGGGGCTGGCCGGCGCGGGCCAGGCCGGGGGCGCCGCGGGGCTGGGCGCTGGCGGCGCGGCAGCCGGCTCGGGCGCCACGGCAGGCTCCGGCTCGGGCGGCATGGCGGGCTCCGGCTCGGGCGCCGCGGGCAGCCCTGGCGCGGGGGGCAGCTCGACCGCGGTGACGGTTCAGCGCGGCACGGCGCACCAGACGATCGACGGCTTTGGCCTCAACACCGCTTTGAGCAATCCGTCAGTGCCCTGGGACACCTTCTACAGCGCGACTGGCAACGGGCTCGGGCTATCGATCGTGCGCGTCGCCATGGATTCGAAGGGCAAGCTTTCGGGTGTCGTCCCGCCGGCAAGCTACAACGCAAAGATCGTCGGCTCGCCTTGGACCGCACCGGCCAATTGCAAGGACAACAACAACACCCAAAAGGGGGGTCACCTACTCACGAGTTGCTACGATTCGTGGTCGACGACGATCGCCGATTTTGCGAAGGCCCAGGGCCTGTACGCGATGGCGGCGGCAAATGAGCCGGACTTTGCTTCCTGCGGTTCGACCATCGGGCCACCGTGCAACGGTGATTACGATACGATGGTCTTCACTGCCAAGGAGATGGTTGCCTGGGTCAACGTATTGGGACCCAAGCTCAAAGCCTTGAACCCGCCGGTCAAGTTCATCGCGCCCGAACCCTCGGAGTGGATCCATCTTTGGAGCAACACGTCGGCCACGGGCTCGACCGTTGCCGGCCATCCAAACAGCTCGGATCCGCTGAAGTGCGGCTGCTTCGGGAACTCGCCGACCACGACTGGCTGCGCGAGCACTTGCGACCAGGGTAACGGCTACGACTACGGCCACTGGCTCGCCAAGGATGCGACCGCTTGGCCACTGATCGATATCATCGGAACGCACGAGTACGACTCGCAGAAAGCGGAACCGTGGCCGGCCGATGTCGACGGGGGCAAGCGCAGCAAGCCGATTTGGCAGACCGAGGTTTCCGGCGTGATGTACTGGCCGGAACAGGGCGCATCGACCGACATCAAGAACGGCATCGCCGTCGCAGGCTGGATTCACTCGGCGCTCACGGTCGGCGAGGCTTCGGCCTGGCTCTACTGGTGGTACGAGGCAAGCGGTGACAACGAAGGTTTGATGATCAAGGGCTCGAGCGCGTTGACCAAGCGCTGCTACACGCTCGGCAACTACAGTAAATTCGTTCGGCCCGGCTACACGCGCGTAGACATCACCGGCGCCGTTCCCGCAGACGTCCTACTCTCGGCGTACACGGGCGCCGACAACACGGTCGTGGTGGTGGCGATCAACAAGGGCACTGCCGCAGCTTCTGTGCCGATCACCATTGCCGGTGGCGCCGCCGTCCCGGCCACGATGGTCCCGAACGTCACGTCAGCGACCGACAGCCTGACGGCGAAAACGGCCATCCCCGTGACCGGCGGCACCTTCACCGCCACGCTCGACAGCATGACCGTCACCACGTTCGTCGGGAAGTAGCGCCTGTCCCAGAAGTAAGTCTCCCCGTAAACCTGCCCGTGCCGTGCCCGAAAAATCGGAGCACGGCACCATTCGATTGCACGCACCTGTGCAAGCGGGCCGCTGAGAGGCAACCCCCAAAAGAGAAATCAGAGGGGGCGCTCCCTATCCAGCACCTCGCACCCCGCTGGGTTCAGGTCGCGGGCGATATAGAGAGAAGAGAGCGGGCACGGGCACGTTTACGGGTGCCTGAGCATTTCGGGGACAGCCGCTAGCAAAAGTTTCCCGCCCCCGAACGGTCGTTTTCAGCAGTCAGTATGACAATTGAGGCGAGCAACCAGCAATTGCAATCATGTTTACCATGCTCCGGACGCGGCACTCGATTTCCGGGCTCTGCCTGGCCTTCTTGATTCCGGCCTGCACCTCCAACGAAAATAGCCCTTCTGGAGCTGGGGGTGGCGGCAAAGAGGCTGGAGCGACCGGCAATCCGACTGCTGGGACCTCCGGAAGTCCGAACGGCGGAGCCCCCGCTAGTCCAGCAGGCGGAGCGACTGGCAATTCGAGCGGTGGAACGGCAGGGAATTCGAGCGGCGGGGCGATTGGCAATTCGACCGGTGGTTCGACTACGGGCCAGGCCGGGGCGACTGGAGGCGGCGGAACGGCGCCTGTCGGAACGGCGGGAAGCGCGACCGGTGGTCAGTCCGGTGGGGCCGGCGGCAAGACGGGAGGCGCCGGAGGCGGCGGCGGCCTGGTGAGTGGCTGCGTGGGCGGAAAGGCGTGGCCCACCGCCAACCCGACAGCCGCGGGCCCGTTCGAGGTGACAGCCGAGAAAGGCGTGGGGCCCTTGGCGGGCTACACGCCCGATCCGATCTACGGCGACCAACAACAACGATTCAATATCTACCGTCCGAAGAACCTGGCCAGCAGCGGGTACTGCCACCCCATCCTGGTTTGGGCGAACGGGCACACCGACAATCCGGAGCCGAACGCCCCGCTCTGTGTCGTCGACTCCGGCGCCAACAAGTGGTGTGGACAGTACTTGCCGATGATGAAGCATCTCGCCTCGCACGGCTTCGTGGTGATTGCCTCGCTCAGCACCACCACCTCCAGAGGCACGCCGCTGCCCACGATCGCCGGCTTGGACTGGCTACTTCAGCAGGCAGAGGATTCGAGCAGCGCTTACTATCACCGCCTCGACACGGCCAACATCGGCCAGCTCGGCCACTCCGAGGGCGCGATGTCGACCTGCATGGTCGCAGCGGAACCGCGCTACAAGGCCTTAGCCGCGATTTGTGGCACCAGAACGCTCAGCGGCGTTCACACGCCGATGCTGTTTTTCTGTGGCGGCAAGGACACGGTGGTGAACTGCGACGGCGTGCGGGATGTCTTCCTTACCGTCAAAGACCAGCCTGCCTTCTTCATCAACGAGCTGAACGCAGACCACGGCAGCTGGGTGTACACGGGAGCCAACGGGGTATCCCTTTCCATGGCTGCCGCCTGGTTCAGGGTTCACCTGATGGGCGACACTGCGAACCGCAAGTATTTCTATGGCCCGAGCTGCACCTTCTGCAGCGACAGCCGGGTGAAAGTCGAGCAGAACAGCCTGATGGCGCAATAGGCGAGAGCACGCCTGACATCGGCGCCGCGACCTTCGTCGGGAAATAGCGTTCCTGTATCAAGCTGAGCCACGCAGCGGCGCTCGGCGTGCTGGTGGCAGCGTCCGGAGCGGAACCGTTCGTTGCAAGCGTGCTACCACTCACTCTCGTGCCCGTGCTCGCCGCCGCTGCGCTCCCTGTAGCCGTTCTCGTCTGGGATGGTGGGCAAGTGAGTCCTGCGTGCGAGCGAAGCGCCGAGCTCGAGCGCAACGTGGCCGCCTACCTGGGGCGCGATGCGTTCGAAGCCAACGCACCACTGGTCATTCGCATCGCCTTGCGGCGCGGCCTCAACGACGGAGCAATCACCGCAGATATCAGCAAAATAGGCGAAGACGGTCAGGTCATCGGCGTGCGCACCGTGAGCGGGGGCAAAAGCTGCGAAACGCTCGACGACCCGCTGACGCTGGTGGTCGCGCTGATGCTCGACGCTCCGCCCGACGAGCCGTCCCCGGCTCCCGCTCCAGCGCCGGAGCCCCTTGCACCGCCAGAACCAAGCCAGCCCGAGCCAACCACGAGCGATCCGGTTCCGGAGGACACGAACCAGGAACCGGGCTTCGCTTTGATCAGTGCGGGCATCGGCTCCTCCCTCGGCCTGCTTCCTTTTCCGAACTATGGCCCCCGACTTCAGGTCGAGCTAAAGCCACGCCACTTTTGGGGGATCTCTGTTGGCGCTCTGGCGCTATTGGGGTCGCACACCGACTTACCCGGCTCGGGCGCGATCGACTTTCGCTTGCTCCAGGTGGGTGCCGCACTCTGCCCACTGGATACAATCCACGATCGCAATTGGCTCGCGGTGTGTGGCGGGCTCGAGATCGCGTGGCTCGAAGCCGAGGGCAGTGATCTGTCGCCCCATCGGCGAAAGTCCGACTGGGCGCTCAGCCCGTCGCTGCAGGTGCGGGCCGCAAGGCAGCTCCTCGGACCCATGTTACTCGGTGGCACGCTCGGCGTTTCATTCCCAATCTCTCGGAATCGTTACGTTTACTCGGATGTGGCTGGCGACAGCCAGTTGGCGTTCGAGGTCGCCTCGCCCGCGCTCGTGCTCGGTGTGTTCGCGGCCTTTCGACTGCATTGAAGCAGCGATCAGAAAAAACTCCCCATGCCCCCATTTCATGGAGTGGACGAGCGCCCGGCAGAAGCAGCAAGTCAGACTGCTGCGGCGCCCAGCCTGGCTGAGATCTTCGAGCAGCACACCCCATTCTTATGGCGAGCATTGATCAACTTGGGAGTACCGGCAGCCGAAGCTCCGGACCAGTGTCAGGAGATCATGATCACCGTCCATCGGCGGCTAGCGAGCTTCGACGGCGCGTCATTGCGCGGATGGCTATATGGGATCTGCGTGCGCGTCGCCTCTGACTATCGACGCAGCGCACGAGTGCGCCGCGAGATTTTGACCGACACGTTGCCGGAAACCGCAGACCTTGCCGATCTAGCCGAGTCGCTCGATCGCGAACGCAGCGCTCGACGCTTGATGACCGCGCTCGAGGCGCTCGATGAAGCCAAGCGCGCCGCTTTCGTCCTGTTCGAGATCGAAGAGCTCACCTTGGCTGAAGTCTCGGAAGCGGTCGGTGCGCCGTTGCAAACCGTCTATTCTCGAATCAAGGCCGCCCGTGAACAGATCCGTCGCGGATTTGCCAACCAGCCCATCGCCCAGCCGAAAGGAGGCATCAGTGAAGCCGGATAGCGGTCATTGGGACCTCGAGCGGTTGCGGTCGACCGATGGCCCAGAGCTGTACCGCGCGCTCGACGCAGTGAAGCAGCAACTCCCCGACCCGCAGCAGCTTGCAGCGCTCGCCGCGAGCTTGTCCCAAAGGGGGATATCGGTCACGCCAGCGAAGCACGCCAGCGGAACGCCGTCGTCCGCGACACGGCTCAAGCTGTTGCTCGGCGCCGGGGTGGTCGGGCCACTCGCAGTCGCACTCTTGCTTTGGCGCCCAGCTGCGCCCGGCCCGACCGCTGCTCAGGTGATCGCGTCTCCCGCAACGTCCGCGGCGCAGGCGCTGGGTCCGGCCGCGGAGGCCCCGCAGGCAATCGCAGTACGTCCGAACGGGGTGAGCAAGCGGCCGGCAAGCTTGCCTGCAAGCAAGTCGGCGCCCGAAATTCCGCCTTCCCCGAGCTCGAAGGTAAGCGAGCTGGCCGAAACCAAGAGTGGACCACCACAGCCGGCGACGAGCCCGGAACCGGTTCGGTTGCTACCACGAGTCGCTGCGGAGCCGACGGCCAGCGCGGAACGCGTTCGCTCTTCCGTTGCACCCGTCCACGCCAGCCTCGAAAGCAATGTCCCCGGCGTCGCCGCGCAGCCCACGGAGGTCGCCTTGCTCCGGGATGCCCGGCTCGCGCTCAGCGGCAACCCGAGCGAGGCGCTTGCGTTGGCAGAACGACACCGGGTCCTGTTTGCACACGGCGCGATGGTCCAAGAGCGCGAACTGATCGCAATTTCCGCCTTGGCCCGCTTGGGCAGGCACACCGCGGTGCTGACCCGCGCCGCGCAGTTCGAACGCGACTTTCCCAATTCGCCTTATCGCAAGCAGGTCAGCGCGCTTGCCCAATAGAATCGAAATCGTGCGCTCAGAAAAGCACGGCCTTGCTGCCATGGAGAGAGAATGTCTGCCCGCTTCGCACGCTGCCCATCGAACAATTCCGCCTTGCGCAAGCAGCCATTGAAACGCCAGCACTCGAGCAGTTGGCTGCTCGTCCCCTCATTGGCCTTCAGCGCGATGCTCGCTTTCGTCGGCTGCGGGGGCAAGGACACTGATATGGGACGACAAACCGGCCCGCAGGGCGCCGGTGCGAGCGCTGGCAGCCTCGGCCACACGGGTGGACAGGGATCGGGCGCGAACGGCGGTACCCAGTCACCGTGCGGAGCGAGTGCTTGTGCGAACTACACCGGGCCCAAAACCTTCGTAGAGCCCGGTGCGCCCGCCGACCCCGGCACTCTGTTCGGGGATTCGAGCACTCACGCTCCGGGCAGTGACGCCAAGCGAGAGCCCGGCATCGTCTATCCGTCGCACGAAACGATGTTCCCGATCAACGTTTCGCATATTCGGCACGAGTGGTCGGCAGGCGGAAACGATCTGTTCAGGCTGACATTCAAGGGCGAAAATACCACCGTTACCGTGTACACGACGGCCAGCAACTGGAGTCCGAGCGAGGAAGAGTGGGATTGGATCGCCGAGTCCAACCGAGGAAAATCCGTGGAGCTATCCGTGACCGGTCTGCTCACTTCGCAACCGAAAGACGCTTGGTCCTCCTCGGCCATCACCGAGTTGTTCAGCGATGCGGCCGTCGATGGTGCCATCTACTATTGGTCTACCGGCACCAAAGGCGTGATGCGCGCGCTGGTTTCGGATCCGATGCCACAAAAGTTCTATACCGACCCGACTGCTGCCGACAGCGCGACCTGCGTGGCCTGTCACACGCTGTCTCGTGATGGCACACGCCTCGCGGTCGGCTACGACGGCGAGACGTTGCGCGTCGTCACGGTGCCTGATCGAAGCGTGTTGATCCCGAGCTCGGCCAGCGCTGGCGCAACGGGTGCAGGTGGCGGCAGTGCTGCCGCTGGCGGCCCGGGGATGATGCCCCCGGGCGCCATGCCGGGGATGATGAAGCCTGCTGGCGGAAAGGACGCAAAGGGCGGCATTCCGGCTGCTTGGAGCACGTTTTCGCCGGACGGAAAGCAGATCCTGATTGCCAAGAGCGGTGTCCTGACGCTGCTGGACTCCGACACCGGGCAGACCGTGGGCAGCAACGGCGGGATCGTGTCGTTGCCGTCGGGCTCAATCGCGACGCATCCCGATTGGAACGCAAAAGGGGATTCGGTCGCGATCACGCTCGGGACGAAGGACGGAAACAAAGACATCGAAGGCGGCTCGATTGCGCTGTTACCCTACAACGCCGGCAATTGGGGTGAGCCGATGATGCTCGTGCAAAACGCCGGCGGAGACGACAACGACTTCTTCCCGATGTGGAGTCCGGACAGCCAGTACATCGCCTTCGTAAACGCAAAAGGCAAGGCCAACAACGCCACGAGCGCCACGCTGCGCTTGGTGCGGGTTGCAGATGGCAAGGTGCGAGAGCTCACGCGTCTGAACGAGCGCGTGAACAACCAAGATGGCGTGACCGGCATCGGAAACTCGATGCCGACTTGGGCGCCGTCGACCAACCCCGGCATTTTTTGGCTGGCCTACTCCAGTTTGCGTGCGTACGGCACGCTCCGAGCGCAAGATCCCAAGAGCGACCAAATTTGGATCGCAGCCATCGACCCCCGTCAGAGCGATGCGAGCTACAGCGGCTTTTGGGCGCCATTCCAGAGCTTGGACGAGGGCAACCATCGCGCATTTTGGACGCACAGCTCGGAAGACACGCAATGTAAATGTGTCGACATCTGCGGCGACAACTTGGACAACGATTGCAACGGCGTCGCAGACGAAGCCACCTGCTCGGTCTGCGAGCCCGTCGAAATCTGCGGTGACGGCATCGACAACAATTGCGACTGCGTGGTCGACAACTGCAACGTCGAACAATGCAACAATGGCAGCGACGATGATGGTGACGGCTTGATCGACGCCGAGGATCCGGTCTGCCGAGTCAAGTGAAGGGGCTCATTGCCAAAGGCAATAGCCGATTGGTGACTTCGGCGGCACGTAGCACGCCATGCCGTCGGGACAGGCGAACGACTTATTTTCGTTCCGGCAGACGAGCAGGCAATGGCTCGCCGATGTGAACGAAACACAACTGGCTTCTGCTTCGGCGCCGGAGGGAGCGTTCGAGCAATCAGCATCGCTGGCGCAGCGATTGGCGCACGCCCATCCGGCTGCGACGCTCGGCGTCGGGCCACCGACGCCGAAGCACGGGACAGTACCGAGATTGCAGTCTGCGGAGTCACCGTGGCATTCCAGCGCGTAGACTGACCGACCGTCGACCGCCGGGGGAGCTGCGCCGTTTTCGGCCACACTTGCCTTTCCGGCGCTAGCAACGGGTGGGACCGCGCCCCCAGGCTCCGCTCCCGTTGCCCCGCCGCCTGCAGCGGGTGCGCCTGCGACGGAGCTTTTGCCCGCAGTCGAGGCGCCCGCCCCTGCGTCCGTACCCGCAGCACCCGCGGCGGAGCCCGCACGCGAAGCGGCGTCCGAGCCGCAGCCTGCGCACAATAGGACCAACGCGCATAGCCTCGCGCGAGGCATGGGCCAGTTTGCCATGCTCGTCAGATACGCGCTCGGTCGAGCTTCTGCAATACGGCATTTGAAAATATCGAGTTTGAAAAAAGCCGTCGCCGATTCAGAAAAAATCTCTGCCGCAACCATGCTGCCCGCCAGGCGCTGCCAATCACGAAGGCCCCGGACACTTTTTCGAAACGGATTCAGAAAACGCACACGACGCTCCCATATACCCATGTGCACCGCATTCTTGGATCTCTCGCGGCTCAGTGTTCGCTCGCGGCCGGCCTCGGCGCCTGGCTCGCGCTCAGCGGCTGTTCCAGTGCAGAACAACCGGCCAAGTCCGGTCCCACATACGCTGCGAGTGCCGGGAACCCGGGTGCCAATCTCAATCTGGGCGAGGGCCAAGGTAACCCGGACAAGGCGAGCTCCGGCGATGGCCTCAGCGCCGACGGCAACTGTGACGTAAAGACCGACGGCGAGGTGTGCGCCGCGCAGGCCTACGAGGGTGAGGCCGTCCCGCTCGACATTTACATCATGTTCGATCAGTCGGGCTCGATGCTGAACGACGTCGGTGGCATCACCCGACTCGACGCCATCGAGCGCGCGGCGGGCACCTTTTTGAGGGACCCAGCAAGTAGCCCGATCGGCGTGGGCGTGGGCTATTTCGGCTACCAGCCGATCGGGCAAACCAGCTGCGCTGCCAGTGACTACGCGAGCCCGAGCGTGTCCGTGACCCTCGATCACGAGGCCGTACTGGGTTCGCTGGCCCAGCGTGAGCCGATTGGAGAAACGCCCACCGGCGCGGCCATACGCGGCGCCTGCGGCTACGCGCAGGACTGGAAGAAAGCCAACGCCGGTCACTCGGTGGTGATGCTCCTGCTCACGGACGGTGAGCCCAAGGCGCCCATGAGCTGTGCGACCGGCACCTGCTGTCCGACGCTGACCGACGCAGTGCAGGCTGCGACCGACTGCCGCAGCGGTCAGCCGGGGATCAAAACTTACGTGCTCGGTGTCGGCCCGTTCCTCGATAATTTGCAACAAATTGCGCAGGCTGGCGGGACCGAGCACGCTTACTTGATCGGCGATCAAGACGTCGAGCAAAAGGTGCTGCAGGCGCTCAAAGCCATCCGTGGCGATGCCAGCATTCCGTGTCAGCTCAAGATCCCCGAGCCGATGGGCGGCACGCAGCTCAACTACGGGCTCGTCAACGTCGCATTTCAGGACTCGAGCTGTAAGCTCTCGACGATCTACAACGTCCCGAGTGCAGCGAGTTGCGACGCCTCCGGCGGTTGGTACTACGACAACCCCGCCGCACCCAGCTCGGTAAACCTGTGCGGCGCAAGCTGTGATCAAGTGTCCGCGCCCGGCGGGCGACTGGCATTCACGGTCGGGTGCCAAACGAAAACGATAGTCAAGTGAGGACGACCCGCGCGGGTCGCACCCCTTCGGGTATTCCGAAGCGGCTTCGCCAGAAAGGTCAGAATATGCGGCACACTCGTCATTCCACGCTCGCTGCCATCGCGCTTTCGTTGAGCTTCGTCGGCGCTTTTGCGTGCGGAGGTTCGAGCAGCAACGGCTCTCGTTCCGGCAACGGCAACTCCCACGGCCCGACCGGCGTCGCCAATGGCAGCGGCTGTACCGGCGCGTCCCAATGTGCGAGCGGCTTGTGCAAGAGCGGTCAGTGCACGAGCGGCCCGAGCAGCATCGCAACTAGCCCGGGCCCACAGTTCATTGGCGGCGGGCCGAGCTCGCGCCCGCTCACCACCGGTTGCGCGCCAACCACCGCGTCACAGTGCGGCGGCACGTGCGAGATGTCCGGTGGTACGCCGGTGGCGGTGCTCGCCCCTCCCGCGACGATCTGTTACGCGGGCGACGGCGACCTCACGCCGAATGATCCGACTGGCGTCATCGAGCAGGTGATTGAGACCCTCGGTGGCAAGACGTACCTACACCTGCGCGTGACGTTCGATCCGCGCTTCGTCGACAACACGTACGGCGTCAATGCCTCTTCCGGCTGGCTCAACAAGGTGATGGCGGCGCCCAAGGGCGGTATGGGCGGCAAAGCGCCCCCGAAGGGCGGCATGGCCGCCAAGGCGGCCCACACGTTCGACGATCTGGTCGGTAGCGATCACGTCGAGCTGGTGTTGGTCGACCTCAAAGGCAACACGGTCCTCGACTTCGACGTGGACTACGTTTCGCAAAAGAAAGATGCCCCCTGCGGCTACGGCACGCTCGGTGTCAGCGGTGGCGAAGGCAAGATGCTCAAGGGCGACGCTTCCGCGATCGTCAACGTAGCCACGTCGATCGATCGCAACCTGAACGGCTGCGGCTACTGCCTGACCACCGATTCGCCAGCGACGGACGACAACTTCACCCCCGATGCCAGCGCACCCAACTGGGATTATCGCGTGGTCTACGAAGTGTGGGTCGATTTCTCGGTCTTCAAGGGCCAAGGCTTCGGCGGCGCTTTCATCCCGTCGGTGCACGCCTCTCCTTCGATGGCCAGCACCAATACCATCGACGTGGATCCGACTCCTTGCCCACCGGACTGGGACACGCCGTACTGCCCCCCGAGCGTGCTCGAAGAGGGCGGCAACTGCTTCGACGCTCCGCCCGGCGACGGCACCTGCCCGGAAGGCACGGTCCCCGATATCAAGAACGAGGGTCAAAGTTGCGTACCCGCGAACTACTAGCGGTTCGACGCAATCCGTCTCGACAGCCCAATGAACGAAATGAGTAGAGTATCCAGGATCGGCCTGTCTGCGCTCTTGCTCGCCCTGAGCGGCGCGTGCAAGAGCAGCGATGACGGAGCCGTGGGGCTGAACACGGGCGGCGGCACGGGTGGCATGACCCTCACCCCCGTGGACCTCAACCTGGGCAGTGGGGGCAACCTGAGCAACGGCGACGCCGGCGAAGCTGCTGGCGCCGCGGGCCAGATGGCAGGGCCCAAAATCTCCGGCTGCGACCGCTTCGTCGGCCTCGACGAGTGTGGGGTGACGTCGGTCGAAGCGACCTTCAGCGCCGCGAACGTGCTGCTGGTGATCGACAAGTCGAGCAGCATGGATGACCAGCCCGAAGGCTTCGAGCTCAACAAGTGGGATGCGCTGAAGGCCGCGCTCGCGCCCGCACTCGAGGCAGTGCAAGAGGAAATGAGCTTCGGCCTCCTGCTCTACCCATTCAATCAGCAGAGCGAGATCCCGCTCGATTGCTTCGAGGGTTGTTGCCAAGTCCCGCAGGGGTCAGAGGCGATCGAGGTTGGCGTCGCGCCGGGGACCGGCAGCGCGTCCAAGGTGATGGCCGCGCTCGACGCCGCCGCGCCGGGTGGTGGCACGCCCACCGCAGCCGCGCTCGACGCTGCGCTCGCCTACTTCACGACCGGCGATGGCAAGGAACTGAAGGGCGATCGATTCGTGCTGCTCGCCACCGACGGCGGCCCGAATTGCGGTGAAAGCAGCACCACCTGTGCCGCCGATCATTGCACGCCGAACTTGGACGGCTTGTGCCCAGCCGATCAGGGCAACTGTTGCCGGGGCGAGGGCTCGTATTGCCTGGATGACGCGGCGGTCCTGCAGAAAATTCGCGCGCTCGCCGACGCTTCCGTACCGACATTCGTGATCGGCATCCCGGGCACCGAAAGCTACGCCGAGTATCTGGAGGCGTTCGCGACCGCAGGCGGTGTCCCCAATCCGAAGAAGCACCCCGCCTATTACGCGGTCTCCGCGGAACGTGGAGTCGAAGGACTGACGAGAACGTTTCGCGACATCACCACGCACCTAGTCCGTTCGTGTGAGGTCGATTTGGGACAAGTGGCAGCCGATAAACGGCTCGTCAACGTCGCAGTCGACTGCGACATCGTACCGTCCGAAGACGGCGCCGGCTGGGACATCGCTGATGACGCGCCGACCACGCTGGTTCTAGCAGGCGACACTTGTAACCGCGTCAAGCGCGAGGGCGCGAGGCGCATCGATGTCGTTTACGGTTGCCCGACGGTGAAGTGAGGTAAACATGCGCAAACGCTCGAGCACTATCGCCGGCCTGGCAACGCTGTTGGTCGGCGTCGCGATCGCCTGCAGCGACCCGCCGCGGGGCAGCAGTATCGACCCTAACCCGCACCCGACTGGGAGCGCGGGGACGCGGTCGAGCAGCGGCGGCTCGGCGAATTCGTCGGGCACTGCTGGCAAGACCAGCACCGCAGCGGGCACTGCTGGCAAGACCAGCGCCGCAGCGGGCACTGCTGGCAAGACCAGCGCCGCAGCCGGCACGACCGGCAGCTCCAACACCGGCAACGGCCCCGTCTCGGGCGAAGCTTGCAAAGGCTTGGCCGTCAATTCGAGCACTGGCGCTGGGGGTGCGGATACGAGCGGCGGCGAAGCGGGCGAAGCGGGCGAAGCGGCCATCGAGGCCTGCAATGGCATCTCGGTCGAGGCCGAAGCCGTACCGGTGGACGTGTTCGTGCTCATGGATCGCTCACAGTCCATGGGACTCAAAGTCATGGGCTCGAACCTGACGCGCTGGGACGCTCTGCACGCCGCCGTGCAGAGCTTCGCACAGAACCCGGACGCCGCGGGGATTCGCGCGGGCATCGGCTTCTTCAGTCTGAGCGGCGGTGCCGATGACACGCGAGATTGTAACCCCGACGGGTATGCGGCGCCGAGCGTGCCGATCGGGCTGATCTCCGAAATCGGCCCAGACCTGGCAGCGGCCATGGATGACGTGACGCCCGGCGGTTTGACCCCGACCGTACCCGCTCTGCAGGGCGCCATCGGCTACGCGCGCTCCTGGGCGCAAGCCAATCCGGGTCGCGCCACCACGGTGGTGTTGGTGACCGATGGCTTCCCCACACAATGTGACAACGCCCCCGAGCACATCTCCGAAGCCGCGCGCACCGGCTACGAGAGCGCAGAGCACATCCGCACGTTCGTGATCGGCGTCGGTGACGTGGCCAAGTTCAACTTGAACAACTACGCGCGCTCCGGCGGCACCAAGACCGCCTATCTAACCGACGCGGGCGACGTGACCAGCACCTTCGTCGAAGCGCTGAACAACATCACCAATCGGGCGCTTGCCTGCGAGTACCAGCTTCCGCCAGCCCCAGACGGCATGAAGCTCGACACCGCAAAAGTGCAGGTCCTGTACACGCCGGCCTCCGGCGATCCGGAAGAAGTGCCGAGCATTTCGGCTCTCTCAGCCTGCGCCAAGAACCCGAATGGCGGCTGGTACTACGACAACGCCGATTCACCGTCGAAGATCAGCGTCTGCCCGTGCACGTGTGCACGCTTGCAGGCAGGGCGAGTGGACGTGCGGCTCGGTTGCAAACCACGTCTCGGCCTGCGCTGACTGGCTTGATCCGAACCAGCACGGTGGCATTTTCGGATCGGTACGAAAGTTTGACAATTTCGGTTGGCGCCTCTCAGGGACATTCCGTATTTGACGGTTGCTCCACTGTCCCCTTTTCGGCACCTTACCAGTATGCACAACGCTCGAGCCTGGGCAGCCTCGTTCGCGTTCGTCGTCGGCTGCGGAAGCTCGGACGGAGGACTGGCGACCGACGTTGCCGGCGCGGGAGCGAGTGGCCACGGCGCATCCGCACCGCTCGGCGGAGTCTCAGGTGCACAGGCGAGCGCCGGCATGGCTGGAGGGCTTTCGAACGGCGGCACTGGCGGTAGCGCGAGCGCGAGCGGCGGGAGCAGCGCGGGTACGCCGATGACTGGCGGCACGAGTGGTGCGTCCGGCGCTGGTGGACGGGGCAATTCCGGCGGGGGTCGCGCAGGTCGTGGTGGTGGCGCGTCGTTTGGCGGCGCTGCGAACGCGGCGGGCGGAAGCGGCGGCAAGCCCGCAACCGGCGGGACGGGAGGCTGCGTGCAGAACATCGGCTGCAAGCTGCAGGCCCAAGCGGGCAGTGGCGATCTCCATCAGGACTGCGTCGATCGCATCAATCAGTTCCGCACCCAGTGCGCCTGTCTACCTCCGCTTTCGCGCAGCACGGACGGGGAAGCCTGCGCCGATCGAATGGCCGAGTACGACGCCGCCAAGAACACCGCGCACGCGGGCTACAACGACAAAATTTGCCAGCCCAGCGGCGCACAGAACTCATGTCCCGGCTACTCGTCCAACAATCAGGTCATCTCGCTCTGTATGCAACAGATGTGGGACGAAGGCCCGCCGCCAAGCAACCCCTGCAATGGCGATTGCTTTCAGGAGTACGGGCACTTCATCAACATGACGAGCACCTCGACCAACAAAGTGGCGTGCGGATTTTACACGACCAGCTCCGGCAAGGTCTGGGCCGTTCAAAACTTTTTACGCTAGCGCCAATGCCTAGTCCTGCGGTGCGAGCTCAGCCCAGGGTCACCCGCTGAGCGCTCGACCAGCGAACCGCAACCATTGCTTCCCGCAAACGGTCACATCCAGCCAGGCGGCCGTCGATTCCGTGACAATTGCGGCCTCGTTCGCGCAGGTACTCGTTCGAGCACTGAGGATCACCTGACGGGGCCCTCCGTCGAGGTGCCGGCCGCCAGAATTCCGCTCGCGAGAGGATTCAACTTGCGCCTGAATATAACGCAGTACCGAGCAAGCAGAATGACGCTTTCGGCGATGGCACTGGTCACCGTCGCCGCGATTCCGTGCCGCGCTCGGGCGGACAACCCGATCGTGCAGACCTCGTACACGGCCGACCCGGCTCCCATGGTGCACGAAGGCAGGTTGTACCTCTACACGTCGCACGACGAAGACGTCACGGTGAAGGACTTCTACACCATGAACGACTGGAGGCTCTACTCCACCGCGGACATGGTCAACTGGACGGACCACGGCTCGCCCGCGGGCCTCAAGAGCTTCAGCTGGGGAAACGACAGCGCCTGGGCGCCGCAGGGTATCGCCAGGAACGGCAAGTTCTATCTGTACGTGCCGTTGAACAACAACTCCGGCGCGAAAATCGGCGTGGGCGTATCGAACAATGTGGCAGGCCCGTTCACGGACCCGCTCGGAAAGGCGCTGGCCTTCAAGGATTCCGGCAACATCGACCCCACGGTGTTCGTCGACGACGATGGCCAGGCCTACATGTACTGGGGGAACGGCACCCTCCGCTACGTGAAGCTGAGCTCGGACATGACCAGCACCTCGGGCAGCATCACCGACGTGTCGTTGAGTGGTTTCACCGAAGGGCCGTGGTTCTACAAGCGAGCGGCGTTGTACTACATGGTCTTCGCCGCCACCTCCGGGAACGAGAAAATCAGTTATGCGACCAGCAATAGTCCAACCGGGCCCTGGACCGTTCGCGGCGACATCATGGGCACTGGCTCGACCTTCACCAATCACTCAGGCATCGTCGACTACAAGGGGCACTCTTATTTTTTCTATCACAACAGCTCGCTACCGGGCGGCAACAACTACAAGCGCTCGGTGTGCGTGGAGGAGTTCAGCTACGGCGCCGACGGCAGCATTCCGAAGCTCACGGGGACCACGAAGGGCCCGTCCGCCGTCGCCTCGCTGAATCCATTCCAGCAGGTCGAGGCCGAGACCATCGCCTTCTCGTCCGGGCTGAAAACCGAAGTATGCTCCGACACCGGCGCCGGGATGAACGTCACGTCCATCGGCAACGGCGACTACATCAAGGTGAAGGACGTCGATTTCGCGAGCGGCGTAACCTCCTTCGAGGCTCGGGTATCCTCCGCAGCCAGCAACGCGAAGGTCGAGCTCCACCTCGACAGCGCGACCGGCACGCTGCTCGGGACCTGTGACGTCTCGGGCGCGTCTTCCTGGACCACCAAGACCTGTGCAGTCAGCGGCGGCAGCGGGAAGCACGACTTGTTCCTGAAGTTCGTCGGTGGCACGGGTGATCTATTCAAGTTCAATTGGTGGCGGTTTACCGGACCCACCATGCCGGACGGTGGAGGCGGTACCGGCGGTGTCAGTGGGGCAGGAACCGGCGGTGTCGGCGGCTCGGGCAACGGAACGAGCGGCAGTGGCAGCACCGCGGGCACGACGTCGGGCAGCGTCGGCGGCAGCGCCGGCTCGGTCAGCGGGGGCCCCGGCGGAACGACCGGCAGCGCAGGCTCCGGCATCGGCGGCAGTGCCGTATCCCCCGCTGGGGCAGGCAGCGGGGGCACCGCCAGCCCTGATGGCCGCGCGGGCAGCACCCCAGTTGCCGCTGGCGCGGGCGGAAGCGGCACGGCTGGCGCCGAGCCAGGCGGCTGTGCATGCCGAGCGAGCGCGAGCGCTGGGAACGGCGGACTCGCCGCCGCGCTCTGGATGTTCGCTTCTGCGCTCGTTCTCCGGCGTCGGCGCCGCTAGGCGCTCCATCTGCGTCGCCGTATGCGCAGCGAAGCGCGCGCTCTACTTGGCCTCGAGCGCGCGCAGCCTTGCTTGAAGCTCGTCGGCACGCACTCGTTCGGCATCCGCTCGGGCGCGCTCGGCGTCCGCTCGGGTGCGCTCGGCATCCGCTCGTTCTTGGGCGGTGGGCAGCGCTTGGCCGGAATGGTCGAGCCAACGCACGAAGCGCCGCTCGAGGTGACGATACGCGGTAGGTCGCAGGCCGAGCTTCAGGCCCAAAGCGGCGACCTCGAAATCGCCGTTATCGTCCGCCAGCAGCGGTGTGTAGTGGCGCCCGGTGCCATCGAGCTTGAAGCCCTCGAGTAGCTCGGTATCGGGATCGAAGATGAAGTAAGCGCTCGTGCGCCAAATCTGCGAGTAGATGCGCATCTTCTCGCCGCGGTCGACGTGGGCGGTGCTTTCGGACGTCACTTCGATCACCACGTCCGGCAGTCGACCGCCCTCTTCCCACGCGACCCAGCTCTTGCGCTCTTTGGTTCCGTCGACATCGAGCACCACCATGACATCTGGTCCCCGGAAATCGTTGCTACGCACTTGGTGCGCGCTGAAGTACACGAACAGGTTGCCGGCGACGAGGAAGTCGCGCCGCTCCGACCAAGCGTCGAGCAGCGTGTCTTTCAAGAGCGCATCTTGCGCATCGTGAAACAGCGTCTCCATCGGCTCACCGTCGTCGTACGGGAGCTCGTCTTGGCCGGGCATGGCTTTGCCACCCCAACGGGCAGGGTCGAGCGCTTGCTGCACGTTCATCATCTATCACCGTTCCCTTCTCCCCTCCAGGTCCCGGCGCTCATCGGTCGGCAGTGCGGAGGGTTGCGAGCTTTCTGCTGGCGACGACAGACGTACCCAGCCCCGCAGCCGGCGGAACGTATCGATTCCCAGACGGAAACGGCGTGCTCGCGGTACCGCTTTCGCCGCCCTGAGGCAGCTCATCGAACCTTCGCGAACGTGAGCTTTCAAAACGGCGCGATCACTCACAAAAATCACGCCGTCCCGACAACTCGAAGGGTGACCATCGTACGTATTTCCACCATCTGCGCTGCGGCTGGGATTTTCGCAGCTTCCACTATCTATTCCGCTGCAGCTGTCGCCGACAACCCGATCGTCCAGACCAATTACACCGCCGATCCCGCCCCCATGGTGCACGACGGCAGGCTCTATCTCTACACGTCTCACGATGAAGACGTGACCGTAAAAGACTTCTTCACCATGAACGACTGGAGGCTCTACTCCACCGTCGACATGGTGAACTGGACCGATCACGGCTCACCGGCGGGGTACAAGACCTTCAGTTGGGGAACAGGCGATGCGTGGGCCATCCAGGTCGTCGTCAGGAACGGGAAATTCTACCTGTACGCGCCGATCAACAACTCGACCGGCTCGAAGATCGGCGTAGCAGTGGCAACGAACCCCGCAGGCCCATTCACCGATCCCATCGGGAAAGCGCTGATCTCGACGGGCAGCGGGAACATCGATCCGACCGTATTCATCGACAGCGACGGGCAAGCGTACCTGTACTGGGGAAACCCCGACCTCTATTACGTGAAGCTGAACGAGGACATGATCTCGTTTTCTGGAAGTCCGACCAAAGTGGCTCTGACCACGGCCGGCTTTGGCGTCCGCACCAAGACCGATCGCGCCACAGGGTACGAAGAGGGTCCGTGGTTCTACAAGCGGGGCTCCCTCTACTATCTCGTGTACCCTGCCGACAGCACGCCCGAAAAGTTCAGCTATTCCACGAGCAGCGGGCCTCTAGGGCCGTGGATGTACCGCGGGGACATCATGGCCAAACAGACCGGGGCCGGCAGCAGCTTCACCAATCATCCGGGCGTGGCGGACTACAAGGGCCACTCGTATCTTTTCTACCACAACGGCGCGTTGCCAGGCGGCGGCGGCTACAAACGTTCGGTTTGTGTCGAGGAGTTCACGTACGGCGCTGACGGCAGCATTCCCCTGATCGCGATGACCAGCGCGGGGCCGAAAGGCGTCGAAAACCTAAACCCATTCAACCAGGTCGAGGCCGAAACCATCGCCTTCTCGAGCGGGCTCAAGACCGAGGTGTGCGGCGAAGGAGGGCTCGACGTCACCTCCATCAACGACGGCGACTACATCAAGGTCAAGAGCGTCAACTTCGGTACTGGCGCAACCTCATTCGACGCGCGGGTAGCTTCAGCGACGAGCGGCGGCAGCATCGAGCTTCGTCTCGACAGTCAAACGGGCATGCTGCTCGGCACGTGCGCTGTCGCCGCTACCGGCGGCGCGCAGACGTGGCTCACGAAGACCTGCATGGTGACCGGCGCGACGGGCGTGCATGATCTATTTCTGAAGTTCACCGGCGGCAGCGGCAACTTGTTCAACTTCAACTGGTGGAAGTTCAGCGGACCCGGTGGAACGGACAACACGGGTAGCGGTGGAATGGGCGGCGGCGGCGCCGCAACCGGCGGCGGTGCCGGTGGCGCGACGACGAAGCCAGATGGCGGCAGCTCAGGAAGCGGCCGTGACGGCGGTTCGGGGAGCGCTGGAACGGGCGGCGTCGTGAGTAGCGGGGGCTCGCCTGCAAGCCCAAGCGGGGGCGCGAGCCCGAGCAGCGGCGGGAAACCCTCTAGCGGCGCAACCGCTGGCAGCACGGCGGCGACCGCTGGCAAAAGCGGCACAGCCGGTGGCGCCTCGGACGGGACCTCGCAACCCGGCTGTGGCTGTCAAAGCAGCCCTGCCGGCGGAGGAACCACGTCGGCGCTCACCACCTTGGCGCTGCTCGGAGTCGTGCTGCGCCGCCGGCGAAAGCCTCTAGCCGGCTAGCAACTCGGCTTGCGACGGCTGCAGGGGCGACCGTCGAGACGGACGGTTGCCCCGCGCGAGCGTCAGGCTTTGAGCTCGCTGAGTATGCCCTTGGGCAGCGAGGCATCGCCAAAGTCGTCCTTGCTCACGCCGGCCGCGTTCAAGACGGTATTTAGCATCTTGTTTACGCCCGAGACAGAAGGATCTCCCCCTTTACCGTCCTGGCTACCTGCCGGCTGCTGGCCGGTGCCGACCGCGAGGTATTGTCCCTTCTTGTAGTAGCCGTTGGCCGTCCCCGCTTGGATCCAGGGGATGTTGCTGAACGAGTGAGCGCCGGTCGCGCATTGGTTGCAATAGATCGCGACGCCCTGGTCGAGCAGCGGCCCGGTCGGCGTATCGTAGCTCGAGAGGGTGTCGAGCAGATGCTTGTAGTAGTTGAGCATCATGCGGTCGATGTAGTGGTGGAAGTCGATCGAGTTGGGGACTTGTCGGTGCGAAACGTCGTGAAACTTCGCCGTTTGGCCGTTGTACGTGTACACATGATCGTCAATCCGATCGCCGATTTTGAGCACGGCCACGCGGCTGTAGTCGGCCGCTGCGGAGAAGGCCATCAGGTCCATGAACAGCTTGACGGCCGTGTCGCGCGTCGATTGGTCGTACGGCTTTCCATCCATCGACTTCATCGTCGCCACGTCCGCGGCCGGAATGGTGAACGTCGTCGTCGTCGCCATCTTGACCTCGATATCGCGGATCGCGGTCAGGTGTTGATCGAGCCGCGCGCGGTCGCTGGCACTGAGATCGGAACGAGCGAGCAGCGCCGAAATCTGCGGGCGCAGGATGTCGTTGATGCTTTTGCTGCGCGCTCCGCGCTGGACCAGGGCCTGAGCTTCGGCCGACGTTCCCGTCGAACCGTTGCCGATCGCGCCGATGATGGTTTGATATGCCTTGTACGGCGAATCGATGTACACGCGCGGCTGTTGTGGCGTGATGTACGACACGTAGCCGGGGATATCGAAACCCGTTCCGCCCGGCGAGAACATGCCCGCGTGGAGCACGAGCGGATCTCGACCGGCGGGATTTTTTGCCTTGGCGATGGCGGTGTCAACCGAGATGCCCATGGCCTTACAGTTGGTTGACCCGGTCGTGATCTTGGCAGCCGTGAGGATCTGAGCGTCTGCGGCTGAGTGAGAGCAGCCGTTCGAGTTGTAGGGGAGGTTGATGCCTCGGACGATCAGCAGCTTCTCTGCGTAGTCGGCCAACTCACCCGTCGAACGCGCGGCTTTGTCCGCGGTCATACTGGCTTTGGTCAGCGCACCGGTGGCCGTCGGCCAAAAACGCTCGGGTTCCGTGCTCACGCTCAAGTTGACGCCTGCCTGAACCACACCGTTGTCTCCAACCACGAGCAGGACGAAGGGCGAGCGCACGGCGGTCTGGGCGGAGGCTTCGCGAGGCAAGAACGTTTCGAGCAGCGGCAGGCCCAACATGAGCCCGCCTGCGCCACGCAGCACGGCTCTGCGATTCATTTCGGGCAATCGTGACTTGTTCATGACGTCTCTTTCGGCTCAGGGAAGGCGGTTGAGGAACGCAGCACTCGTTACGATGGCGAGCTCCAAGTCACGGAGCGCCATGCCGGCGCGAGACCGCCGCGCGTAGTAGTCCACCATCGCCTCCTCATTGGGGTCCAGCTCCCGGCCGTGCAAGTAAGTCATCATGTTGCGCACGTAGCAGGCGTGCGTCTCCTTCGCGTCGGCCAAGAGGTGCGAAAGCTCGACACCGTTGTTGAAGGTCTTGAGCTGCCCATCCAATCGGTAGCTGTCCGCCGCGCTCACCGGCTTTCCCTGGTCAGTCGTTCGATACTTGCCGATGGCATCGTAGTTTTCGAAGGCGTAGCCGAGCGGGTTGAACAAAGTTCCGTGGCAGGTCTGCCCGCAGGTTCCTTTCCCGGTCGTCATCTCCACGCGTTCCCGGTTGGTGAGCTCAGGTGCGTTGCTGATCATCGCTCCGACCGCTTTGGGGTCGGGAGGCGGCAAAGCTTTGCACAACAGTCGTTCCGCGATGAACACGCCGCGGTGGATGATGTCTGGCTCGTTGCCGACCGAAATATACGACGAAAGAAATCCTGCCTGCGTGAGCAGACCGGAACGCTGGCTCGGATCGAGATCGACCTTCGTCAGCATCGTGGGGTCGCTCGAAAAATTGCCGGTCACGCCATAAAGCGGCGAAAGGACTGAATCAACGAAGCCGACCGGCGCGGTGTAGAACTCCCTGACCCCCCCCTTCTCCCTGAAGATCCAGTTCAAGAACTGCAGCACCTCCAGCTTCATCGAGGTCGGGGCATTGGGCTTGAAGTCCGGGAAGGCTGCCGCGTCGCGGGTGATCCCGTCATACGCCCCGAGCCGGTACACCTGAAGATTGAAATTGCTGAGCCCTTCCGTTCCCTTCACTCCCTCCAGTAAGCGCTCGACTTGCGCGGCCACGCCGCTCGGGTCGTGCAGCTTTCCCTCGGCAGCCGCCGCCAGCAGCGCGTCGTCCGGGATCGTATTCGTGATCGCGAGCGCGAGTTTCGCGCCCACTTCCCAGTCGCTCAGCGCCGCAGTCACTGCACCCGTCGCCGCTGTCGCCAACTCGGTTCTGTACAGGAAATGAGGGGATTGCAACATGGCCTGGATCACCAGGCTGGCGCCGGCCGCGAAGGCAGCGACGCCCGGATACAAAGTCGGTCCCTGATCGAACAGCCCGAGATGCGTCGTGACCTCGGCGTCCGTCAGCGGGCGTCGGAACGCGCGCCGGCCGAAAGAGACAACGAAGGCCTTGGCGCGCCCCACCGCTTCGGTCGGCGCGTCCGCCGGAATCAAGCGCGCGAGCGCGGTCGCGTCGCCTGTGACCCGATCTGCCAGCTTCTCTGAGGCATCGAACAACTGTGAGCGCAGCTGTTCGGTCACGAACAGCGACTCGGCCTCGTCGTCGAAGCCGATCAGCGCGTCGCCCGAGACGTTGTGCTCGACGTCCGAGGTGTCGGATAGATTCAGCAGGTCACGCACTGCGTTCGCCCACTGCTGCCGACTCAAGCGCGCAATGCGGGGCGTGGCTACCAGCGTCGACGCAGGCGGGGAAGCCGGGATGGAATAAGGATCGCCGTCCGAGCCCGCTCCTCCCGTTCCCGGTTGCGAGCTGCCCGGTCCCGTCCCAGCACCTGCGCCATCCCGACCCGCAGTCCCGTTCGCGGCGCCGGTCCGGTCGCCGGTGTCGGTGGGGTGGCTGGCACAGCCGAAGCCTGCCACTAGCAACCCCACGAGCAGTCCTGCCTGCACGAATCGCGGACGGCCGGAATGAGCAATGATGATTCGTGATTGGGCCTTCAAGGCGCGCTTCATCGTTTCCTCGCCAACGTTGCTGAGTCGAGAGGGTGGGTCAGCGTTCGCTGAACGCCGCATTGCCCCTGACGTCGCCGGAGTTGCCGGCTCTCTTGTTTATTTACTGTCGCTGGACGCTCGGCTTTTCACGAAAAGCTACCGCCCGCGATTTTATCGACGCAACGACCTACCATTCGTGCCGCAAGCCGACGTATCCTCATCGGACGACGCTCGGCGGAGTAGTTCATCAGCTTCAATTGCCGAAGAAACTTCGACAAGTCCGGGCGCGATCCGACAAAAGCTCTCTTGGTGACGGTAATCGCCGTCATTCGTTGCCATGTCAGTCCCCGGTCGACGTCGAGGTGTCCATGCTCCGTGTCTGCTCCACGAACCCACCGGCGATGAAAAGAGTGCTCGCACCGATTGCCCGCGCATTGCTGGCTTTCGCCGTCGCCGGCTGCGCGTCTTCGGGCGCAACGCACGGCGCGTCTGCGGGCAGTGGTAGTCTTTCGGGCGGGAGCTCCGTGGGCGGCAGCGGCAGTAGCGGCAGCCCTGTTGGCGGCAGTAGCGGGAGCCCTGTTGGCGGCAGCAGTGGCACGACGGGAGGCGGTACGGGCCCGGGCGGAGCTCAGAGCGGCGACGCCAGCGGCGGCGCGAACGGTGGCGCTGCGACGGGCGGCGGCGGTAACGGAGCAGCAGGCGCCGGAACGGCCGGCACTGCCAGCCTCCCGGAGCTCGTGACCTCTGCTGCCAACGCCTATTGGAACACATCGGCACAGCTGACGCAGCTAGCCAGCGGAAGCGCCGACTTGAGTGTCGATCCGAACACCAAGTACCAGCGCTGGGACGGCTTCGGTGGCTGCTTCAACGAGATGGGGTGGGACGCGCTTTCGGTGGTGAGCGCCGAAATACCGAGAGCGATCCAACTGCTGTTCGACGCAAAGAATGGCGCTAATTTCGCCTATGGCAGGCTTCCGCTCGGTGCCAGCGATTACGCCACGAGCTGGTACACGCTCGACGACAGCGCGGGGGACTACTCGATGGCGAAGTTCTCCATCGAACGCGACAAGGAAAAGCTCATCCCCTTCATCAAGGCAGCTGTCCAGCTCAAGCCCGATCTCCACCTCTGGGCGAGCCCCTGGGTCGTGCCCTCCTGGATGATGGACGGCTCGAACAACATGAAGAACGATGCGCAGACGCTCGGCGCCCACGCGCTGTACATGGCTCGCTTCGTGGAAGAGTACGCCAAGGAAGGTCTCAAGATCGAGGCGATCCACCCTCAGAACGAGCCAGGCTACGCCAGGGTCCATTGGACACAAGCGCAGCTCATCGACTTCATCAAGACCTACCTTGGTCCAACCTTCGCTCAGCGAAATCTCGCTACCGAGATCTGGTGCGGGGCCATGTCCAAGGATCCGGAGGACACCAACATCGCCAAAGCGGCTGCCAACGATGCAGCAGCCATGATGTACATCAAGGGCTTCGGCGTGCAGTGGAACCTGCAAGGCGTCGTAGCCACGCTTTCAGCCAAAGCGAGCGTGATGCAGACGGAGCACCGCTGTGGCAACTACAACTTCGAAAGCCCGTATTGGGACAGGAGTCGCTACGACGCGAACAAAGCACAGAATGATCATCTCTACGGTGAGGAAAGCTGGCAGCTGATCCGAGATTGGATCGTTTCAGGCGTTAACTCGTACAGCGCTTGGAACATGGTGCTCGACAGCGTCGGGAAGAGCTTGGACAACTGGCCCCAAAACGCACTTTTGGTGGTGGACCGCTCGGCCAAGACGTTGACGGTGACGGCGGCTTATTACGCGTTCCGGCACTACTCCCGCTACATCATGCCGGGCGCGACACGCATCGGCATCGAGGGGAGCAAGGACGCGCTGGCTTTCAAAAACCTCGACGGCAGCGTCATTACGGAGCTCTACAATAGCGGCACCTCGCCGAAGAAGACGACCGTCAAGGTCGGCAGCGCACTGTATCAGTTCGAAGTTCCTGCCCACGGTTGGGCCACGCTCCGAGTTGCGCAGTGAGCTTCCTCGGAGCGAGGTGTTGCCTGGTGCGGGGTCAGGGCACGTAGCGAATCGTCGCCCAGCCGCTCGCAGGCATTGCAAACTGCAAGCTCTTGCCGCCGATCGAGACGACGTATTTGTCGTTGGCTGCGCCACTATTGTACATGATCGCCACTAGGCTGCCGTCCGGGTTTTTGAAGGCCACGGCGTCTCCCCCCGTCGCGTCGACGCGCTTCGCCTGAGGCGAGACGTACTGCGAGACATGGCGGAAGACGTAGTACGCGGGCGTTTGCACGATCTGCCCGCCATCTACGACGAGCAGTGCGTTCTGCGCCCATACTCTCGTGTTGTCGATGCCCTTGCCGCCCTTGTCCAGCACCATGTTCCAGGCATTGTAAGCAGTCAGGCCGCGTTTGATCGCGTCTCGAATGTAGCCCCAGCTGTCTTTGGCGTAACTCAAGTCATTGGGCGCAGCAGCCACGTTGGCTCCTGGATTTCCACCGCACTTATGTTCCGAGAGCCAGATCGGGATGCCCGGAGCCTTGCTCTGCAAGCTGGTGACCTGGTTCGCGTCCGACATGCCCCACTGCACACCGATGACTTTGGCGAAGCCCTTGGCCGTCGCATCGTTCAACACGGCGTTGGCGACGGCCACGTCGGCATTGCTGCCGTTGTTGGACATCGTGCCGAGCATGATTTGCGCCGTGGGGCTTTCGCTAGCCAAGGCTGGCCCCAGGTACTTGCCGATGAAGGTCGCGAACGTACTGCCTGACCAAATGGCCGAGGGGTAATTCTGCGAGTAGTTCGGTTCGTTCTGCGGAGAAACGTAGTCGATCTTGATGCCTTGCTCGGCATAAGCCTTGATGAACTTGACGAAGTACAGAGCGTGCGCTTTCAAGGTCGCGTCGTCACTCTTCATCGTGCCGCCGTCGAAGGCGTTCACCGGGTTGCCCGGGCTCTGATACGGACTCGACTTCATCCACGTCGGGGGCGTCCACGGGCTCGCCCAGAAGCGAATGTCCGACTTCACTGCCTGCGCGGCCTTGATGTAGGGAATGAGCTTCTGCTTGTCGCGATCGATCGAGAACTTGGTCATCTCGGTGTCGCCCGAGGTCTCGTTCAGCGTGTAGCGATCCATGGCGTAGTCGCTGGCGCCAATCGGAATGCGCCCCCAAGCAAAGCGGCAGCCGTCATTGCCGAAGAGCAACTGAAGGGCTTGGTCTTGGAGCGCCTTGGTCGTCAGGTAGCTCCAGCCAAGCTCGTTGAACGCGCCGCCAAAACCGTCCCAGGTCTGGAACGAGTTGGCCGCATTGACGGTGACCGTTGCGGTACCCGCGCCCTCCGCCAACGTACCCGTTTTCCAATAAGCGCCTGCCGCCGACGTGATGAGCACGTTCGATACCGCTGGACCTCCAGCCGTTCCCGAGCCAGCCGCTCCGGCACTCCCACCCGTGACAGGTCCGCCGCTCGCTCCTGCACTCCCGGCCACCGCGGATGTGCCTGCCGTGCCAAGGGCGCCGCCGGTATCCCCAGCCGCAGGCATGCCGCCTGTGGACTCACCGAAAGCGCCAGCAGCGGCCGTGCCTCCAGAGCCCGTTGGGCTTCCTCCAGCGCCCGAGCCCCGACCTGCGGTGCCCGTCGGGCTGCTGCCGTTGCCGGCCGTTGTACTCCCTGGAGAGTTATTCGGTGCCGTGCTGCAAGCAGCGGCTACGAAGGCGCAGCCAGCGTTGGTGATCCACGTTCGGAGTAAGTTCATAGCGTGCCTGTTGCGGAGGGCGATGTGACTAACGGCTGCAGGGGTGCAGCATGGGTGCAATGTCTGAGCGACAGCCATTCCGTCGTCCAATCGCGCGGAAATCGCGCCATCGCGAACGAAGACACTTTCACGCGAATGACGCGATTTCCAACGCGAGCATGCTTGCGATCGCCGCTCGCCAACGCGCTGCGGCGATGCGAACGGAGTGATGGAGAAGCGACAGCATCATTTTCCACGCTCACACCTCGAACCGCTGCAAAACAGCTGCAAGCATCGCCCGATCGAATTTTTATGACACGGAAATCGCCGCCTGCCGCTACTGCAGGTGAACGCGGCGAATAGTCAGCAAAAGCGCGTTCCCTGGGAGTGCTCGTGAACAGAACTCATCCGCTCGGGTTAGCAAAATACTCTGCCCTTGCTCTCGTCCCATTGCTCGTCGCAACGGCGGCTTGCACATCCGGCGCCGTCGGCGACCGAAACATCGATGGCGGCGGTAACGGGACAGGCGCAGCACCCAATAACGGCGCAGGCGGAAGCTCGAGCTCGAGCTCGGGTTCGGGCGCGGGCTCGGGGCAGCAAACGGCCACTCCGGGCTCGCTCGGAATGAGCGGGATGCCTCTCTACAGCCGCTTCCTGCGCCTCACCAACGCTCAGTGGGAGAACAGCGTACACGACCTCCTCAAGCTGACCGCCTCGACCGGGCAGTCCGAGCAATTTTTGCACGCCGTCTCCGGTGTCACCGATTTCGACAACAACGAGCGTGTCGTGATCGTGAACAACGGCAACTGGGTTGATTTTCAAGGCGCTGCCGAGGCGGTAGTCGCCAAAGTAACGGCCACGGATCAGGCGCTGCAAGCCGTCGCAGGCACTACTGACGTGGCCACGTTCATCAAGAAATTCGGTCGGCGCGCATTCCGGCGCGAGCTCACCGCCGCCGAGGTCACCACCTACACTTCGCTCCACCAGAAGGGCAGCACGTTCTCTGGTACGCAGAGCGCGTTCACGAAAGGCGCGGCGTTGGTGATCACGACCATGCTGCAGTCACCCCACTTTCTCTACCGTACGGAGCTCGGTGATGACGGAGCGGCGCTCTCCGGCTACGAGCTGGCGGCCAAGCTCTCACTCTGGCTCTTGAACACGACGCCGTCCGATACGCTGCTCGATGCGGCGGGCAAGGGTGCGCTCGACTCGACCGACGGCACGGTCGCACAAGCGGAAACGATGCTCGAAGCGCCCGCTGCGCTGAGCGCCGTGCGCGAGATGCACAGCCAGCTGTACAAGATCCCGCTGCTCGACACGATCACCAAGGCCAACGTCCAGGGTTACAGCGAGGGCTTGAAGGCAGAATTCACGACCGCCGCGAATTCGTTCTTCGACTTCATCTACAGCAAGAACTTGGGCGTCAAGGACATCTTGACCACGAACGTCGGCTTCGCCGGTCCGCTGATGGCCGAGCTATACGGGCTCCAAGCCAGTGGCACGGGTGTGCAGCAGGTAGCGTTGGCCGATCGCAGCGGTTGGTACACGCAAGCGCCGTTCCTCACGCAGTGGGCGATCAACGGCGACCCGGATTCGATCCACCGAGGCGTGCGGATCAATCTGGATACGCTGTGCAACGAGATCCCACCGCCGCCCGTCGTGTTGCCGCCCGTGCCGGCGGTCGAGCCGGGTCAGACAAACCGTCAGCGCTACGAAAACTTGACCAATGGCTGCGGCAAGCCTTGTCACACGGTATACATCAACCCAGTCGGCTTTGCCTTCGAGGACTACGATGGAATCGGGCGCTACCGCAGCGATGACAACGGTCACCCGCTGGATACCACTGGCAGCTATCCGTTCGCAGATGGAACCCACTCTTTCAAGGACTCGAGCGAGCTGATGCAGGTAATCGCGAATAGCGCGCAGGCGCACCAATGCTGGTCGAAGAAGCTCGCGAGCTACGCGCTCGAGCGGGACATCGTGGAGGCCGAGCGCCCCACCGTCGAAACGCTCGGCGCCGTGAGCCAGGCCTCGGGTGGCTCGCTCAAGCAGGTCATGCTCGCGTTGGTGAAAACTCCAGCGTTCCGCACGCGCGTAGGAGGTGCCCAGTGATCGATAGCATCAATCGACGTAAGGTCATCAATCGTCGCGCATTCCTGTACGGAGCAGGCACGATTGCGATCGGTCTTCCGTTCCTCGAAGGGCTGCAAGAGCGCTCGGCTTGGGCCGCGAACGCGCAGCCGATATTCACGTTCTTCCTGTGCGGCGCGTGCGGCGTCGAACCCAAGCGCTTCTGGCCAGGGAGCACCGGCGCCCTGAGCGGCCTGCTCGCTTCAGGCAAGGCCGTCGACGCGTTGGCCGACCAGGCCAAAAATTTGCTGATCGTGAAGGGCGTCAACTTCCCACTCACCGGACCGAGTGGTTGCGGGCACGCGCAAGGGCTCTCTCAAGCGCTCACGGGCAAGACTCCGACGGGCAGCGCCGGCCAAGCGGGAGCCACGGGTCCTTCGGTCGACTTCGTGATTTCCAAGGCGGTCAACCCCGCCGGCACCGACCCGCTCACGCTGTACGCCGGCAATTTGAGGAATGGCTACATCGCCGATCGGCTCTCGTTCGATGACAGCGCGCGTGTGCGCGCTTCGGTCGACAATCCGTACAAGCTTTATCAAAAGCTGACTGGCTTGGCTTCGCCGGCCGGCAGCGGTGGCACGGGTACCGCTGGAACCGGGAATACCCCCGCGGCGAACCCCCAGGCTGAGGAGTTGATCGTCAAGCGCAAGAGCGTCAACGACACCGTTCGCGCGGAGCTGACCTCACTGATGCAAAATCCCAAGCTCAGCGCAGCCGACAAGCAGCGCTTGCAGCAGCACTTCGACGCCATTCGCGACACCGAGAACGCGATGACGCAGATGGGCTCGCAGATGGCCGCTGTCGGTTGTACTTTGGATGGCGTCGACACCTCCGTTTATCAGGCTCTGTCGAGCTGGAAGTACAACGCGACCAACGTGCCGAACGGCGGTATCGAAAACATCGTCGAGCTGCACATGGGGCTCGTCGCCTTGGCCTTTGCCTGCGACTACAACCGCACCGGCACGCTGCAATGGGGCGACGGAACCGACCACACGGTGTACCAAACGGAGTCGAACAAAACCCTGGGCAACTGGAACTTCCACTACATCAGTCACCGCACTCAATCCGACGGTAATGTCGGCTCGAACTCCACGGCCGAAGCCGCGCACGCCGAGATTGACCAAGTGCGCATGACCACGCTCGCGAAGTCGCTCAAGCACTTCGCTGACCGCGGCTTGCAGAACAGTGCTGTCGTGGTCTGGACCAACCACGTCGCCGAGGGCAATCACCAGATGAAAAACGTGCCGTTCATCCTGTGGGGCAACGCGGGTGGAGCGCTCAAGCAGGGCCAATATGTCGACGCGGCGGGCGCGAACAACGCACAATTGTTCAACACCATCATTACGGCGGCGACCGGCAACGCGAGCCCGAACTTCGGCTCGAGCAGCGGCAAGGAAATCGCCGCCATCAAAGCGTAGTCGAGCTCGCGAGCCACTCGCCGAGCCATTCATCATCCATGCGAATCATTGCTCTTGCTCGCGGATCGAACCGCTTCGTCCACTCTTATCGGCTAGGGTTATTCGTTGCAGCGAGCGTCCTCGGCGCTCATTCGGTCGCTTGCTCTTCAGACGGGCCTTCGTCTTCAGCATCGGCCGCAGGCGCGGGCACGAGCGGCGCAAACACGGCGCTCGCGGGCAGCAACGCTAGTGGCGGACCCACGGGCAGTTCAGGCACGCCCAGCACAGCCAATGGCGGAGCGAACGCCAGCGCGGGCGCGCCTGCGGGCGGCGGAGGAGCGAGCGCTGCGGGCGCGAGCGCCGCCGGCGCGGGCTCAGTCGGTAGCGGCGGCACGGCTGCGCACGCGGGTGCCGGTGGGCTTCCGGGCGCCTCCGGTAGCGCGGGTGGCAGCTCGACCAGCTCGGCCAGCGCGAAACCAAGCGCAGGCTGCAGCGCGAAAACACCTCGCCCATCGGGCGGTCAGGTGCAGGTGGCCAACACTTCGATCTACAAGTTCCCCGAAGGCTACGACGGCACGAAGCCCTTCCCGCTTTTGATTGCCCTCCACGCCTGCGGCAATCCGAACACCGAGTTCGTGGGCCTCACCGACAACACGGGTTTCGCTACGGACTACGTACGTGCCTTTCCGAACACGCCGGATAGCGGCCAGTGTTGGAGCAGCTACAGCAGCGACGTCGCACGAGTCACCGCGCAGTACGACGAGCTGATGAGCAAGTACTGCATCGACCAGAACCGCGTGTTCGCGATCGCGCACAGCTCGGGGGCTCAGCTGCTGGTAAACATCCTATCTCACAAGGCCGACGCTCAGCATTTGAACCTCAAGGGCGTCTCGCCAGTCGCGGCAGATCCTTACAACGTGGCCCTGCCGATGCCCGTTTTGTACATCGACGGACAGATGGACAATCAGCGCAGCGCGGACTCCGCCAAGAATACGGTGGCCAAATTCAGGGCCGCGAATTCCTGCATGGACAGCTCGAAGCCGTACAGCGCCGTGATGCAGTGTAACAGCACCGAGTCCGGGCACCCGCAAGTGAACCCGGGTTGCAACGTCTACGACGGCTGCAGCGTGCCGACGATCTGGTGCGCGCACAACGATCCGAGCTACAGCGGCACCCAACATGGCGTCCCCTGTTTTGCGATCAAGTCGATGTACGACTTCTTCGGCAGCTTGTAGGTCGCTGCCGCAGACGGAGCGGCGTTGTCAGGAGCCTGCTGGTGTCGAGCTTCAGGGCGAGGCTATTGGCAGGCGGTTGGGCTGGCGAGGGTCGCCCCTGCGAGCTTTCGCACCAGCGCCTGGACCTCCGCTGCGGGCACCATGAATGACTTGTACTCATAGGGCGGCTTGAAGGCAGTACCGCTTCCCTTCTGGTTCCCGGTGCAGCTTTCGAAGCGGTTGCCGACCGCTTCTTGCACCGAGCCCGGCCCATCCTCTTTGCCGAGATCGATCGGTTGGCCTTGGCCAATGAAATGGTTGTTCTCGGTCAGCACGTTGCACGAGTAGCCGTTCGATACCCCGAGCACCGAAGCGCCCACCGAATCGTCACCGGTGTAAAGGTTGTTGACCACGTGGATCTCCCCGTAGCGACAGCGGGGTTGGCGTTGAGCCACCGCCTTCCACCAGTTGAACATGAACGTGATGTCCAGCTTTCCCTCGCTCGCAGGCTCGTCGTCGGAGGAGGCGATCAGGTTGGATAGGTTGTGGCTATGGCCGGGCAGAGTGTAGCCAAAGATGTTCCAGGTGAACGTCACTGTGTCGGCACCTTTCACCACGTCGGCATTGCCGTCCTGGCCGTCCCAGAATTCACAGTGGTCCACCCAGATGTTCTTGGAGCTGCCTTCGATGTTGAGGTTGTCCCAAGCCTGATCCTCGTTCGATCCGGGGCCGCGAACCACGATGTTGCGTAGGATCACATTGCTCGCTCCGCTGATGTGAATCGCCGCCTTGAGCTGGGTGCCCGCGCGCAGACCGATGATCGTCTTGTTCGATTTGATCTGTAGCCGATCACCGGAAGTGCCCGACCATCCTCCGCCCAAGGTGCCGTCGATGTGGATCACTCGCGCCTCGCCATCGGCAGCGTACTTCGCCAGATCGGCGAAGTTTTTCACGACGATCGGGGCGATGCTGCCACCGCCGGTCACGCTCACCGCCCCGCCCGTCCGTCCGGAGCGCGTGGCCCAACCGATGGGCTTACACTGGTCCTTGCTGGTGGTCCCCGGCATTCCGCCGGTAGCAGTCATGCCTCCGACAGAAATCGCGCCTCCTGCGGCAGTCGTGCCTGCGACAGAAATCGCGCCTCCCCCGGAAGTCGTCGCTCCGCTCGTACCTCCATTGGCTGTCGTACCTCCATTGGTTGTCGCACCACCTGCAGCAGTCGCCCCAGCGGCGGGCATCGCGCCAGCGAGAGAGCTCGTTCCCCCGCTGGCAGTCGCTCCTCCGGCGGCGAGCGTACCAGCGGATGAATTCGCCCCAGGGAGCGCGGTTTTCCCGCCGGAGCTGGGTACGCCGGCCATGCCATGTGCGGGCGCGCCTCCGCTGCCAGCACCGTTGTCGCCGCTCGAGCTACCGCACCCGCTGCTCGGCAATAGGCCAAAGAGGGCAAGTAGCAGGGCACTAACGGAGATGGATCGTTGGGTGTTCACGGGAACCTGGTCGCGTTGAAAGCCTGCTGCAGCTCCGCGGAGAAGGCGCCATCGACTCGGCTGATCTCGGAGCCCGTATCCCAGAGCACTGGCACGATGCCCCGAGTAGCGGACGCTTTTGCCACCGCGGTCATCCACGCGATGCGCGACGCGGCTTCCCGCACGTAGGGAGCGGTGCCGCGCGTCACCCCGAACTCGCCCAGGATAATCGGGATCTTCTTGTCGCTACTGCACGTGCCGAGCTTGCTGAACAAGTCTTCCAGCGTCTTCTGCTCCGCAGCGCTACCCCACGTGGTCGAGATCGGCTGCGTGTCGTTCGCCTCGTTCGTGTCTTTGATGGTGAAGGTCCACGGCGTATAGTAGTGAATGGACAGGAACAGCTTACCGGTGCCGGCTGGATCGGTCGGAACCGTGAACGCGGGCACGCAGGTCTTTTCGATGTCGGTGTTGAAACCGGCGATCAGCAGCGCGCGCGTCGCGTTGTAGCCGCCTTGTGCGCGCACGGTGCTGACGAATAGCTGATTCATCTCGTTGAGCGGCGGAATATTAGGGGTTCCATACTTCTGACCGTCGGTAGTCCAGCTCCCCTCTTCATTCATTCCCTCCAGGATCAACTGATGACCGACGCCGCTGAACGCAGTGCCGATCTGCTTCCAGTAGTTCGAGAATTTGGTTTTGATCTCGTTCGTGAGCGAGAAGGCCGGTGAACCCTTTTCGTTGTTGATCCAGCCTCCATCCCAATGGATGTTGACGATGGCATACATGCCCGCAAGCGTGATCCAGCTCACCACCTGCTTCACGCGCTCCATCTTCGCCGCATCGATCACGCCGCTCTTGGCGTAGGTGTCCCAGGCGACCGGTACGCGCACGGTCTTGATGCCATGGCTGGCTAGACCATTGATGAAGGCCTGCGTAATCACAGGCTGGCTCCAGCCGGTCTCCCAGGTCGCGGTGTTCTCGAGCGTGTTGCCGATGTTGGTGCCGAAGCCCAAGGCCTTCACCAATGCCTTCGCATCCACCGTCTGGTTGCTGCCGCCGCTGGCTCCGCTACCGCCACTGGCTCCGCCGACCGCGCCCCCGCTGCCTGTCAAGCCGCCGCTCGCTCCCGCACCGCTGCCGCCGTTCGGGCCCCCTGCCCCGCCACTGCTCGTTCCGCCACTGCTCGTTCCGCCGCTGCTCGTTCCGCCGTTGCTGCTGGCACTGCCGCTCGTTCCCGAGCCTGCGATGCCGGCACGACCGGCACTGGCGCCTGCCGTCGCCGCACCCGCGGCCGATTGAATGCCGCCGCCCGATCCGCCTTCGGACGAGCAGGCGAGCCCGCTGACCACGAGGACCGGGCCCACGAACTGAAGCGAAAGGCGCCGAACTAACCCCCGATGAGCGCTACACCGTCCCGCTCGGGATGACGCATTGCGGTGTACGGCTTCCAGCTGAGTCAGTGCGCTCACGGGCGCAGATCGATTGGTCACGCCAGTTAATGCGCGGCTTGCGGATTTCGATCACTCCGGCGCGGAAAAAGAATCACTGGCCGGTCTCGCGCAGCCGCTGCCTTATGGTGCTGAATGAGGGACTGCGCAGGCGCACCGCCCGTCGACCCCGAGGACGAGGCGGGGGCAAGCGCTAGGCGCAAGCCAAGTTGCGGGCTCGTGGTCGGTGAAGCGCGCAACCAGGCGTCCGAATGTCACGTAGTAGGCTCGGATATGATTCTCCTCTGCGGCTTCTACAGCGCTCGGGATGAGCGTGCTTGGCCATTGGGCTAGGAGCGTCGCTGTCGAGCTCGTCATTCTGCGTAGCACGCCACAACTTCCCACCAGCAGCGCGTCACTTCCGGGTTCGACGCTAATCGCAGCGGGGCAACCATCAGGCGCTGGAATGGCTCGATTCGCCAACTGTCCGGTACGCTCGCTTCAATCCGAAACAGTCCGCTTTTACGAGAACAGGCGTCTCCATGACAGAGGCCGCTCACGCCCACGATGCCAAACGAGAGCGCGGCGATGCGACGAATTGGCTGGTCACCGCGATCGACCCGCGTGGCACTATGCGTGGACGAGGCGACGAAGAACAACCCAGCGCCGAGCTCACCCTGATCGAGCGCGACCAATGCGCCGCCCTTCACTGCCAGGACCTGTCGCGCGCCGCCTGCATCTGGCGGGAGCCCGATGATGTCGTCGAACGGCAGCGCGTCTCGTGTGAGCGTGCGTGTGGTCGACACTTCGGGAGCCACGCCTTGCTTCGGTATGCGCTTCGAATGCGCGACTGGGCCGGTGCCTTGCATCGAGCATTCGAGTTGCTCTCGATCCGCACCGGGCCCAGCCACCGCCTCCCAGCCCGGCCATCGTGGGCCAGCCACGATGTTGGTCTGCGCTTCGGCGTCGGCGCGAGTGCCCGATGTCACTTGCGCCTGCCGCGCGCAGCCCCAACCAGCGAGCGCCGCGAACGCCGCACTCAGCGATCAGGCAAAGGCTGGATTTTTTGGCATTTCACGACGAAGATTACTCCCGAGCAGAGGGAGTGCACCGCGATGCCAGTCGACAAGTCGTAGTCCGGACCGGAGAAGATCTGCTTCGAGCGGTCCGAACGGTAGCAGGCCGCCGCGCGAGCGTTACTGCGCGTAGGCGGCGACGATATTGGCCTGCACTGCGTCGTCGGCGGCGTCAGACGAGAAGGCCGCAGTCATGATCCCTTCGAAGAAGTTCCCTGTAGCGGCGTTACTGTTGTCGCCACCCGTACCGAGGCCCACGGCGCCTTGCTTCCTCATGGGATTGTAGCGCGCGCTCGGTCGTTTGCCGTCGAACTGCTTCGTCAAACCGCCGGCCTGCGCGTCGCCAACTTTAATCGCCCAATGATTCATGCCGGCCAAGTCACCCTTGACCATGCCCGTCACGTATTTCGACGTCACGGGCTTGGCGTCCATGAACGGACTAGAATCTCCCGCCCAGAGACCATTTTCGAGATCGCCCATGACCCAGGGTCCCTCGCCTGCTCCCCTACCCCAAATCGTACATTTTCCGAAGTAGACGGCTTCCATCGTACCCTCGCCGTCGTCGCGGCTGCTGGTCTCCATGTTGCCGTAGTCGAAGCAGCAGCCACCGTTGAAGACGGCCCCGTCGACGACCGCGTACTCGGTCTCCGGGTTGTCGCCGGTTGCGGTCCCACAGGGGCTATTGTTTCGATAGCCAATGCCGGGCGCGACATGGACGCCATAGACTTTGTGGCCACTAAAAGTGACAGGAAGCGCCTTCGCGTTCGCTTCATTGCCTGCCGTCGGCTTTGCGCCGCCCGGGGGCGCCTTGGTCAGGTGGTTTCCCTTGCCCGACTGGTCGTAAATGATCGAGATGGTGCAGGCATCGACCCCGCAAAACGTGTCCTGATCCGCGGAGTTTGCGAATCCGCCGGGAGCGAGCGGAGCGATCTCCTTGGTGCTGCCGTCCGCTTTCTTGACCTGGTAGAGCGGTCCAGCGAACGAGGCGTATAGAGCTCGGACGGTGCTGTGGGCCGCGACACAGGGGCCGCCGTCGAGCGCGTAGATATCGCAGGGGCCTTTGATGGCCGATGCCGGATCGGTAACGGGCGCTGGACCTCCCATGCACAGCATGGTCGCAGGCGAACCGGCAGCGCCGCTCGGAGCACCGGCGGAAGCGTTCGCCGCTCCACCACTCGCGTCCGAAGTGGGCGAAGTGAGCGCGCAGCTCGCGCAATAAACGGCGAATGCCAAGCCAAGCGAGATCTCTGGCCAATAAGTCCTGAAGCGCATCGGGGGAGTATGATCGGACGTTCGAGCGTTTTCCATGTTATTTGCAGCCTTTTTTCGCGATTACTTGGGGCTCGTTCGCGTCTTTTTTTCGACGGAAACGAGCACCTGCCGACATTGCAACTGGCGCGCCTATTTTTCGGCGCGCGTGCGTGAAGAGTGCGAGGGCGCTGAGTGCGAAGAGCACCGGCGAGTCGTCCCGGTTGTCGGGCTGAGGCCCGACGCGACAAGCGCAGCCGCTGACCTTGCCGGAGGTGGAGTCCGTGCCAGCCGCTTCACCGTTGTGCGCACCACTTTCGGGCACGATCGTGATCAGCGAGACGCCGAAGCGCGGCAAATCGAAATTGACCGCGACGATGCCCTCCGTCAATGGCAGGTCGCGGTCCGGCTCTAGCAATGAGGGCGCCATCGCCCGCTTCAGTGCCCCGATTTGCGCGGCGGATGGGCTGGCCGGCATGCCTTGTGACACCCAGACGGTGTACGCATCGCCGTGCGCCTCATCGACACGCAGGTGCGAGATGCGCGCGCTGGCACCGAAGGTCGGTGGCACTTGGACTCTCAGCTGCACGGGCGCCGCCGGGACGGCCGCGATCTCGTCGTGATAGTTCCACACCAACACTTGGATGGCGTCTCCATCGAGCGTCGCGATGCCGTCGATATCTGGTTGATCGCGCACGCCGTTTTCCAGGATGTCGTCCAGCGGACGCGCGCCAGTGCTCGTCAGCGGCAAGCGCGCCCCAGCCAAGCGGCCCAAAAGTTGAAAGGCACTCAGCACCGGCAACTGGATGCCGTTCGTGGCAAGCGTGCGATAGCCAGCGAAATAGCCGGTACCAGGAAAGGTGAATGCCCAGGTGAGCAGCCCCCGCAGTTCGACGCCAGCCTCTGCCTCGAGCTCGAGGGAGCGTTTCATCATTGCTAGCTCGTACGCGCCATAAGCGGTGGAATTTCGGTAGGCATTGGCCGGCGTGCTGCTCGCTGGGCACGCTGCGCAACCGTCCGGATCGGCCTCGGTCACGTAGATGGGCGTGTGTTTGAATTGCGGAAACGCTGCCACCGCGTCGAAGCCCGCGCGGTGCACGCGCAGCTGGTTGCCGAGGTTCAGCTCGACCTGGTCGTCAGTGACGGACACGCCGCCTTTGGCGTGGAAGGTGACGAGATCCAGGCGCGTGCCCGCTGCACCCGTGACCGCGTTGCTGCCCGTTGCGCAATGCTGAAGGAATTTTTTCAGGAATCCATCGCCGACGACCGCCACCGCCGGGCCACCGAGCGCCGCCTTCGGCAGTACTTCGTGCAGCGCCGATTCGGTGTAGTCGTATAGCTCGGCGTAGTCGTCGAAGCTGCCGTTCCAGTAGCCGATGTCGGGTTCGTTCCACAGCTCCCACAGCCAGCTCGGTGCGACCTGCGGGTAACGTTCATCCGCGTGCGTCGCCCAGGCGCGGATGAGATCGGCCCATTTGCTGAAGTCGGTCGGAGGATAGAAGGCTCCGCCGTCGAGCACCGAGCTGCTGGAGGTGCGGTACGGGTTTGGATGCGTGGACAGCGCCTGGGGCATGAAGCCGAGCTCCACGAACGGAAACGCGCCGGCTGAGGTGATGCTGTCCATGATTCCGTCGGTCAGCGGCCAGCTGTAGATCGGGTTCCCGGCGGCATCCTCGCTGTACACGTTGGTCGAGCCCCATTTGAGCGCTGGGGTGCCGTCACCCGTGTTCAAGAGAAAGTGACTGCGCACGTGCACGGGTGCGCTGTGTGCAGCGACCAGCGTCTCGAGCAACGCCTTTCCTTCGGGCAAGCTAGTGTAATTGATCTCGTCATAGCCGTAGAACGGCCACACCCGCTCGAGCAGCGCTCCAGCGGAAGTCGCATCGACCGAAACCGTTGCCGGCACCTGCGCCTGCGCCTGCGCGGGAGAGCTGAGTGCTAGCATCCCGATCAGCAGCGGACAGGCGGCAGTGAATGCTCGCTGATCGAGTCTTACCACCAGGTCTCGGCGTGGATGCCGTAGGTTGCGCCGCTCAACTTGTTGGTGGCAATGTAGATCTGGCCTGAATCAACGCCGGCGGTCCGAGCGTTTTCGTTCCACATCGCATAGGTGTAGAACAGGCGCAGCTCCGGGCGCGTCAAGAATCCCTTACCCGCGGTGATGGCGGGGGCAATGGTGAACTTGGCGAGCCACAGTGGGTCTGCACCGTTGTCCTTTTTCACGCGGTCGTAGCCGACCTCGCCCAGCAGCTTGGCGTGTTCGGTGAACCCCCAGCCGACGCGCGCTCCGGTCGAAATCCAATCTTGTTTGTCGCCGGCGTTGCCGCTCCCCGTATCGTCGTGTTGGTACACGAAGGCCGCCTGTGCACCCAGCCACTCGGTGGGTTGAACGGTGAGCACATCGACGACTCGCACTCGGGATTCACTCAGCTGGCGGCGGAGCGAAAAGTCCGGTTGGTAGAAGCGAGCCGGCGTTCCAAAGCCTGTGCCGCCGCCCCGGCCGTACTGGACTGCCAGCTTGTTGTCGCCGCCGAGTAACTGCTGCACGTGCTGGAGTGTGACGCCCCAACCACTGTGGGTGGCCGGATTGTTGCTGTAGTTCGCGATGTATTGGAACCCGACCTGGAATTCACCGCTGGCGTACGGCCTGATCCCTCGCAACTGCAAGTCGTTGCGAAGACCGAAGTCGGTCTGAACCGGTAGCGACGGTGCTGGTGGTGAGCCCCCGACTGGCTCGCCATCGACGGCGAAAGCCGCGTAGCTGAGTCGGAGGTCTTTGCCGAGATGGATGTCCTCGATGCCGGCGCCCACACCAGATGGGTTCCAATAGAAGAAGTCACTGATGTAGACCGATTCGCGCTTGTAGTAACGCGCGCCAACCCAAGCGGTGCCGCCAAAGAGCCAAGAAACGCCTTGCAGGTCGACGTACAGATTCGGAAACGAAAGCGTCGCGCCGGACGAGGTCGTAAATACCGGTGAGGTGACGTTGTTGTTGGGATTGTAGCCGATGGTGTCGGTCGGGATGTAGACCGTCGGCATGAAGTGCAGGTGAGCTACCGTGCCATCGCTACCCGCGTACGCCACTGCAGTGAAATGCGTCTCGGACCATACCTCGCACTCATTGCCGAGCCGGTATTTGGATTTGACGCCGCCGGGGGTCGCGAGCGAGAAGCAGCTCATGCGACCCTTTTGGCTGCTCGCACCGTAGCCCCCACGGAGATATCCAGACACGGAAAGGTCGCCGAATTTCGGTTTCGTGACTGGCGCGGCAGCCGCCTCGACCGGCGCTGGGACCGGTAAGGCAGGCGCTACGGTTGCTTGGCCCGCGGCATCTGGAGCGGGCTTTTCTGCTTCTTTCGGCTCTTCAGTAGTGTGCTCCTCCTCGTCGTCGTCGTTCGAGGGAGGAGTCTGCGCATGAGCATGAGTCGAGACGACGCTCGTCCAGAGAAGTGCCAATAGTCCGAATGAATATAGTTGTCGCATGATTGATCCGCCCTGTCGGGCCGTGCGCTGGCGCTTGGTGTCTACTTGCCGTAGCCGGCAGCCTTTACATTCGCCAACACTGCGTCGTCGACGGCGGTGGTCGGGTAGCCCGAGACGATGGCGCCTTCATAGAAGGTGCCCCACGAGATGTTGCTGTTGTCACCGCCG
>Ga0247779_1000092_pt1 | contig 72860 bp, 88 predicted proteins | sample UWRJL221509R5_FD_179925 | JGI IMG/M metagenome (GOLD analysis project Ga0247779, IMG submission 179925) | Plant litter microbial communities from Arlington Agricultural Research Station in Wisconsin, United States - UWRJ-L221-509R-5 | ecosystem: Environmental > Terrestrial > Plant litter >... | reverse complement strand
GTGAGAATTGGGAACTCACACTTGGGAGTTGCTGAGTCATCATTTGTTAGTCAGCCTGTTGGTGTGACATTTGGGAACTGCGGTTCAATTTGGGATGACTAGTAACTCAATTGGGTGGAGGTTGCATGATTATCCATATATAGTGGATTGACCCAGTAAGACCTGATAGCTCAGTGGTTAGAGCGTCTGGTATATGTCCAGTAGGGCCTGGGTTCAATCCCCAGTCTGGTCACTTCTTTTAATAAAAAGGGCCCTGTGAGAAGGACGAGGCACAAACTGCCCTGAGCTAGATTCGACACCCGCTGCTCTACAACGCCTATAGCCACTTCACGATTATCTCGGCCAACCAAGTCTGGGATCGGTTCTTCGCGGAAAGTTGCATCAGGCGTAGGTTCATCGTCCCCAATACTTGAAAACCTCGAACGAATTTGGGAGGGTGTACTTGCTGTGCTTATTGCTGGGGTTTCTTCGTCTTGCTCAACCTTTCGTGAGCGACCCATTATTACAAGGGATGTGGTGTGGATGGGTGCTTGAGGTATAAGTCCATTAGGAGCGGGGAGACCCAGAAGGCCCGCAATAAAGGTTGTTATACCGAGCAAAAAGAAATCCCAATGGAAGCCAGGAGGCTTACGCAGCGGAAATTCAGATCCTTGCGCCATGAGCGACTGTGGGTCGTTAGTTCAATCAGTAAGATTTAAGGGGCAATAGACTCACAGAAACGTTATGATCAAAGAAGAAGAGGATCCAAAGAATGAGCCCGAATGGAAAAGCGATTCCAACCCATTTCCCGTCCAACTCCCAGAATCTAACAAGCCAGCTTCTACCACCAGCTGCTTGAAAAGCGCCTCCAACTGGAAGCGTCGAAGGGTTCGCATAGTTAAAGCGACCCCAGTAAGCCATTGCGGACGTGGCGATCAATGAAATAGGCATCCCATAATCCGCCATAAATCGACGAGCATGTCTATGGAAGTAAGATGTCTGGGATAGAGAGTTGAAGAGGAAGGAAGTGACCAGCATAAGTATGGCTAGAATAATGGATACCAGAACACCTTGCTCTTCTCGAGATTCTACAGGAACGAATTGTCGTGTTATAACTTGTATGCCATATTGAAGATACACCCATGAGACGTAGAAGCCGAAAGTGTCGCATGAGAACAGGGTCACGTATTTGAGGAAGTTACAGACTGGATTGCAGTGATTATTCTATTAGCTTAAGAGGGTAACAATGTGCACTCGAACACCTACAATTCAGGACTGCCGTGATCCAATGTAAAATGGCAGCCCAAAGATATACCCATCCAATGAAGTGCAGGTAATTTGGTGGATTTTCTTCTCTCGTGACAATGTCAAAGATTGTTTTGTTGAAAACGGTGATCGGGCCTACATGATGAAATAGCCAAAAGCCATTTGATATGAATTACATCGTGATTGAATGTAGCTTCATTTACCTGTTACTCCCGCGATAGTCAGAGGCTGCGCTCCGAAAACTGAAAATACGAAAGCAGCCATGAACGAGGACATCAATACTTCTGCGACGCCATATTGCTCTGTTGTTTCTATAAGATCTAAAGAAAAGGCAATTCCGGGCAAAACACTGGAGATGAAAAAAATTGGTAACGGGATTATGCAACGACAAAATCCACTGACTTTGCGAAGAAGATTAGAGCTGTAGCGGGGACCACTCTATAATTCCATGCATCTGTCCAATCTCTGAAATACCATGGTCCACGAGAACGGATGTCGAGGATAATTCCCGATCCTACACGTCTAAGCCATGAATATCGTTTCAGTCTTGTAGGTGTCGTCGTTCTGGTCGTCAATGTAGCGGCGGAAGCCTGTTCCTTTTCTTTTGCTGCCTTGTCCTGTGTAGCAAGGGTGGTGTGGTGACGTTCGGAGGGTCGCAAATCTATTTCAACATTATTGGTATTACTGAGAGGGGTATCGGTTGACATTGTGATAGCCAGCAAGAAAAAGACTGGGACGAGGATTCTATGACTTGGGTGTTGTATGTCAGAGAGAACAGTAAAACAAGGCAAAAGCTGGCATGTTAAAACATGTGGTGAAAAAGGAGATCGCAGGAGCGGAACAGAAGTAATTTCCGTGGCCAAACAAGCACACGAACAATCTTGCCGACAGCCCCTGCTCTCAATCAACGACCTCCATGGCCACATTTCTTCTATTTCGCGCCCAGAAATATCTTGTCATATTTGGCGCTATATATGTGGCTCTTATTCTACTGCTGACCATACCTTATTTTCAGTCCCAGTGAGTATTTACATTGGTCGCGATCCCGAAATCCATTAGTGAACTTGGAACTCCAGCGCTTTATATCTTAATGCTGTCAAGCTACCTTTTTTTGCTAATTTTGATACTCCAGAAAGATATGGGCTAGCTCGTAAGGGTCATGTTTCTAGTTCTTTTACCATTAGGACACAACACACTGAAAACCTTTCTAGCTAATAGAACCCTTAATCTTAAAATTAGAACACCTGATAATGAGACTATCGGCGCCTGGTTTATTTTGTCCAACCCCTATTACCAATCATTGCCCAGTATACCCTCCAACGTTGCAAATCACGTCGAGAATGCTCTGAAGGAACGTCCAGCCATTCTCTTTCTTCATGGCAATGCTGCCACGCGTGCATTCAGTGCGCGTATCCAACACTATCAAGCTTTCTCCACAAGATTAGGAGCCAATGTGCTGGCAATCGACTATCGTGGGTTCGCCGACAGCAGTGGAAAACCTTCTGAGGCCGGACTCGTGATAGATGCGAAGGCAGCGTTTAACTGGCTGGTTGCTCATGGAAAGAAACCCGAAGATATTTTGGTCATTGGTCACAGCTTGGGCACAGGTGTATCTGGTCAGCTCGGGGCAACATTTTCAGCCGAAGGTGTGAAGTGCAAGGGCATTGTATTGTTATCGGTGAGTGTTCGTACCGTCAACAACTTTTGTGTCGCCTGAGTTAAATTGCAGCCCTTCTCGAGCATACACGAAGTCCTTGAAACATACAATATGTTCGGTGTTATTCCACTCATTAAACCCATTGCCGCGATCCCATTTGCTGCTAGTAAGCGTCTTGATTTGTATGAAAACATCTGCTTTGCATTAAAATTTATTTAGATCTCGTAAAAAGCACAGTTGTCCATCGCTTTGACACACTCCAAGCAGTCCCCGTGAGTTACCTTCCAACCAAATGACATGAAAATATAGATTCAACAGGGTTATACAAGAATATTACAGCATCCGTATTAATCGGACATGCTCAAGATGACTGGGACATTCCTTACACGCATTCAGATGTCCTGTTCCAGGCCTTTCTGGAACCCCACTTGCCGCCTGTACAAACACCCGAGAATCCCTTCGCAACCACACCCAAAGAGTGGGCAGTAATATCCGAACAACAAGGTCTTCGAAAGACCGAGCGCGATCAGATCATAAAGACGACGAAGATCGACAACTTCGGTCAAATAGACGAATTTCTAGAAAATGGGCGAAAAATTGTTCTAGTTAAAACGCTTGCTGGAGGGCATGATTACTTGGGGGTGCAAGAAGGATTGGTCGACATTATTGGGAAAACATTTGAGATTTTGTAGTATCAATGACTGTATTTATGTGTATATATATACTCTACGTCAGTCTCACAGGATCACATGACAAACGTCATAGTAGCTCCTTGTTCTATTTACAGGGACGCATCAGCATGTTTTCTGCGATAAACACTTCATGGACGACAACCGGCTGGATCGAAAGTCGAATACCCCAGCCCCCCGTCTATCTTCCACCTCCTATGTTTATCCTGTTAAATCTCTTCTAGAAGGGCGCATACGACCACATCCGCTCGCCAAGAGTAATGCGTCTCGTTCATCCGATAGTATTGCTACCTTTTTCGACGCTCCTCGAGAACTAGAATCTCCCACCGTCGATCTACTTGGAAGATTAAGTCAAGATGTGGAAGACCAAGGACATAAAAGCCCGACCTTCTCGAAAATTTCAAGCAACGACAAAGGCAGTCGCAAAAGGGCAGCGAGTACCTCTAGCGTACCTTCAAACTCGTCTCGCGAAGATCGTCTTGACGATACGCCAACGTCCACAAAGCGAAATAAAAGCAAAAGCAAAAGCAAAAGCCCAAAAAATTTCAGTCATTTTCCAGCAGGGCATAATCCTTACTTTGCCCACACTTTTTCAAGTGCGCTTCGTGACCCTATGAAATCAGGCGTTATAGCCACATCCTCCAGTAGTTCGACACCTTTGGATAACTTGTCCTCCGATATGTCAGTTGAGCATGTTCTGGGTCATCCAAGCGAGCCCAGTAATTACCCAAGAAGACTATCTTCTGGGAGCCAGGCTTTGTCGGCTATGCCAGGTTCAACATTTCCATCCGACATATCAACTCCTTTACAATATCGTTGGAATGAGTCGCCTCTGATTGATGCACCTGTAACTAGAACGTCCGTGGATGCAGACATTGGCATGCAGCCTTCACAAAGTTTTGAAGAAGGCATACCTAATCAGAAACTTCTTCCGGACTCCCTAGCTACACCAGTCGCTTTATACCCCGGACAATCTTATGTGGGTCAAGAAGCCGATCAAGTTGAAGAAGAAGCAGTGGGAAGTGAACTTCTTCCCTTCAATCCTTCCGAATATGGCATTGTTCATCTGCCACCCCTCCCGTTCTCAGGGCCCACTAGCGAAAGAGGATCATCTACAACTTCTTCCTCAGTGAGAAACTCAAACATGAATAGGTTTTTAGCGGCGACCAGTAATCGATCCTTCTCTAGCTCTACGGCAGAATTTTCGCAAGGGGGTTCACCACGACCAGGGCCAGGGCCAAGCTCAAGTGTTAAATCCAAAAAAGAATCGAGTGCTAGTGATGAAAAGGGAAGCGGAGGAGGGACGAACAGTATGACTTCAGATGATCCTTATTTTTCGGTTAGGTTCAGAAGTATGCAAGATGAAAATGGCAATCATGTTGTCGTGGGCCGTGAAGGTGAACTCTTACGATGTGAAGATGAGGTAGGTCCTGTCAACTTTTACTTTACTGGTTTTTCATGGATGCTCTTCTGCAGCCTATAAGGACACCTGGGGCCGTTCAGGGTTTTGGGGTTCTCGTCGCACTTGATGAATTAGAGGACACTCTGGTCGTTCGGCAGGTTTCAGAAGTAGGTCATTTTAAATTGTCTAGAAGCTTTTATTCAGAGTTGCGACTACCTTAGAATTGCACCGAAATGCTTGGTCTACCACCCAAATACCTTTTTGGCTTGGAATGCTTTACAGAAATCCTACCATCCGACCAAGCTGCAATTCTCTGGGACAAAATTGAATTTCTCAGCGATCCAAGTCTACAATGGGAAGAAGAGGAAGATGGCCCTCAGGTGTTTCTTATTAACGGCTATGGCTCTCCTGGGTCGGCTCTTCCCCATGAACCAGATAATGTTGATGGGAAAAAACTGTGGACTTGTTGGTGCGCGGCACACCGTGCTCCAGGTAGTAGGTCGCTGCATCCAGAGTCCCAAGGTCTGATAATACTGGAATTCGAGTTAGAGAGGGATACATTGAATCCATTGTATCCGCCTGCTCAGATGACTTCTCTTTCTTCGCCAGAAACAGTCGGGAATGTATCTGACAAGGATTCTGTAAAAACCACTAGTCATAGTGCATCGTCTTATGGAAGTCAGGAGAGACTCGATTCCCATTCACCTATATTGGGTTCTGATCAGTCAACTGCAGGAAGATCATCCTGCGCAGGAAGTACCCCCTCATTACCGGCAGCCACTACGCCACAAGAAACCTCCAAGTCGCCCGACTCGTCTTTACATGGTCTGAAAGGAGATGACAATTGGATGCCTAGTGCTGAGGCGATTATGGAGAGCACGACGAGTCGCTCGAGGCCATTGCCCGCTTTAGAAAGACTACGCCGAATGACACGCGATGCATCATCTTACGGCACTACTCATGAAAAGCAACCGCCCAACACTCGTCGAAGAGGTTCCCGTGTGGCGAGGGGTAATTCTGCCATTGGCATGATGGACATTTTTGCTGTCATTGCGCAAATCAATGAGCAGTTAGGGGCCGCACCGGATCTGGAGAGCTTTTTAGAGGTCGTGGTTGGTGTTGTCAAGGATTTGACACAGTTTCACCGGGTTATGGTCTATCGGTTTGACGAACTGTGGAACGGTCAAGTTGTGGCAGAACTAATGGATTGGAGTCAGTCGCATGATTTATTTAGAGGATTGCATTTTCCGGCGACCGATATACCTACTCAGGTTTGCGATGTAGCTGGATCTGGTCCTCTTCTATTGCTAATGGTCTTCTTAGGCTCGTCAATTATACACCCTGAGTTCGTACCGCTTGGAATATTTACAAATCGCCCGTTTGCACTGACAAATCTTGCTTATCGACAGATAAAGTTCGATTATTATACGATTGTTCGCAACACACCGCAAGGATTGTCGTTCGTAGCATAGAAGACCTTGAAACGCCTTTGGTGTGTTTTATGCTTACTATTTGACTTTATGGAATTGACGCAGGGTATAGGACATGACACATTGCTATTTGCGGGCGATGAGCCCTATTCATATCACTTGTGAGTATGATTCCGTGAATTAACTAATCGGTTTACTTACCCGTGCAGACCTTCAAAATATGGGTGTTCGTGCTTCTATGTCTATCGTATGTTATTTAAGTCATTTAAGCAAGATGGTGTAACAATGATTGGCTGCCTAGTCTCTTATGGCATTCGGGCAATTATGGGGATTGGTGACATGTCATTCATATGGTTCATATGGAATGAGAGTGTCATTCCCAGTTCGCCAAATGCTTCGTTTACTTAGCCAGTCTATATCAAAGAACATCGAGCGGTTGAGTTACGCTCAGCGACTTCATACACGAAAACTTGTCGGTTCATTAAAAACAGCTTTTTGTTTACGTGTCTTAAAATCGTATTCCAGATCAACACTATTGGCTCTGAACATCATCCGGTGCGTATGCCTTTTGACCTCTGAGTTTAATTTTTGAATACTTATACTTTCCAGACTGGTTACATTGTCAGCAATGCCGATGACCTCCTTAGCTTGTTCGACGCAGACTTTGGTATTTTGGTGATTGGTGAAGGTGCAAAAATACTGGGACCTAACCAACACGGCCAAGAAATCCTCATCATGGCTGAATACCTGAGATTAAAACAATTTGAGTAGGTGCCGAACAGAGCAAACCAGTGTCCATATGCTTACTTTTTTTTACTTGCAGAAATATACAAGCTTCTCAAGCCGTTGTAAAGGACTTCCCGGATTTGGAGTTGACCACAGGATTTGAGATTATTGCCGGACTTTTATATGTCCCACTTTCCAGCGGTGGGAAGGACTTCATTGCACTTTTAAGGAAAGGTCAACCTCGCCAAATTAAATGGGCAGGAAAGCCTTACAAGGACAACAAAGGAGAAAGTTCCGTATTGGAGCCCAGAAAGTCTTTCAAGATGTGGTCAGAAACCGTGGCAGGTCGATCAAAAGCATGGACCGAAGAGCAGCTGGAAACAGCCGGTGTACTGGCCCTCGTATACGGTAAAGTAAATATGAGATACGCCCAATTTCACGCTGATATTTAAGCATCATGGGTCATTTTGTAGTTTATTGAAGTTTGGAGGGAGAAGGAAAGCGCTCTTCAGACCACGAAGCTGACTAATTTGCTATTGTCCAATGCTAGCCACGAAGGTGGGCGCTTAATTTATTATGCCTATTATACTCTTCTCAATGAGCGCACAGTGCGAACACCTCTCAACCATATCATAAAGTGAGTAATCCATCATATCAAAGATTTCCTCGCCTCACACATCATTCATTCCAGTTATCTGGAGATGGCGATGAATGGACCTCTAGATGGAGAGACAAGGGACAACTTAAGCAAGTCCCATGCTGCATCCAAGGTATTGCTTTCTCGATTCTGCTTATTCTCTCATGCGTGGCTCACTTTGGCGACAGAGTCTCCTTTTTACAATCAACGATTTGCTCGTGAGTATTCAATGATATCACTGTTCATGCCCAATTTATTCCTTCTACAGGATCTAACACGCCTAGAAACCGGAAATGAAACATCATTCAACGAAGCATTCAACCTTCATCTTACTATTGAAGAGGCATCTCATCTCTATCGGAAGGAGGCTGAACGTCGTAATATTCGCTTCATCTTGGATCTGTCGAAGAGCCCGACCATCGTTGTTGGGGATGCTAAGAAGATTCGTACTGTTGTTCAGAATTTAACTGCCAATGCCCGTACGTTCTTCATTATCATTCGTCTTATATGTGCTTACATTGTGAAACGATTAAATCCAGTTAAATACACGACAACAGGAAGCATCACAGTGTCGTGCACGACATACGGAGAGCCTGAAGGACTTCGCAGTACGAACCAAACTGCAGTTGAAATCCGGGTCTCAGATACAGGACGTGGCATTCCCCCAGGAAAACTGGAAAGCATTTTCAGGGAATTTGAGCAAGTGGAATCCTCCGAGCCCAGGTCAAATGACGAAACTGGAGTTGGTATGTGTTTACCACTGTTCCACTGGAAGCATTCTGTAAATTTTAATCTTCGTATCATAGGTCTTGGTCTAGCTGTTGTTGCTAGAATAGTAGAACAACTCGGAGGACAACTGAGGGTAGACTCCAATGTCAATCAAGGGAGCACCTTTTCATTTCTCATACCACTTTCATTAAGCCTCGAAACGGGGCAATCTTCCGACGGGAACTCTTTTTCGTCCTCCTCGTCACCGGGCGGAGATCTTTCTAGAAGAATGGTATCTAGTACACCAGAACAAGATATAGAAAACTTAGTGACTGCGCTTTCATCAAGTCATTTGTCTCTCTCGCCAAAGGGATCCTCGAATATCAGATTGGAGGAGGCCATGCACAGTAGGCCCAAGATGGGCTCTCGGAAACATTCAGCAAATTTGGTAGATAATCTTATTACAGAATCTAGCCCATCTTCTGCTTCTCAGCGGATAGAGTGGCATCCCAAGTCAACCACACTGTCATTACCTGAATCTACCAAGACAAATGCGGCACTGCCTCACGATGATGTAAATTCTGGGAAACTCAGAATACTGATTGTTGAGGTGAGAGGGTCGGCTGCAGCTAGTAATACCATAGCTCTAAAAGATAACTTTTTCCCTTTAGGACAACGATATCAATCGAACAATTCTCGCCAAGCGGCTTTCATTGAATGGCCATACAGTCATTAATACTACAAATGGTCAAGAAGGACTCGACAAAGTAGTTTCTGATCGCTCTTTCGATCTAGTTCTCATGGACATACAGTATGTTTCAGTTTTTTTTTTACGGTTTTTTATTTGAGGTCGCGCTCTGACAATTTGACGATACTAGGATGCCGATTCTCGATGGTTTCGAGGCCACGAGGCGGATTAGGGACCTTGAAGTTCAAGATAAATCGAAAGGCCTTTCGACGCAATCAACTCAACGGCCATCTCAAATCCTCAATGGCAGAATACCTATATTCGCTGTATCAGCCTCCCTGCTGGAACAACAGCGCGATGATCTTTCGGAACATGGCCTGGACGGCTGGATCCTCAAACCTATCGACTTTAAAAGACTCAACATCATCTTGAAAGGAATTACTGATCCTTCACAACGTCGTAAGGACGTTTATCATCCTGGCTGCAGTTGGGAAGCTGGAGGCTGGCTTAAAGATCGTCCGGGGCACGTCTTTTCTTCTGGCTGATAAAATAAGGTTGGACTGGGCACCACGTTCCAAAACACTTTCCTTGAATTATTCATTCCACATCCTTTCCTTTTCACAACGATTGTATAATCTTAAGTCACTGTGGCATTGGAGGATTTTTGAATCTTTGCAATCTACAAACAATCTGTATCAACATACACGCAGAACAGTATAACAAACACTTCAACTAATCTATCCTGGGAATTTCATTCACGCTGATATCAAAATTCTTACTTCTCCATCGTACTTCGCAATTTCTGATGTGTGATATTATTTTATGTCATATACACATTAACTACAACCAAAAGTCTGACAATGGAGCGAGCAGTGTCAATTAAAACGAGTCAGAATACATTCTCGTAAATCCAGTATATGAATTAAGTCTTTTCGCCTATGGCATTGACATGGTGTATTGTGAAGAACGTAGATAGCAAGTAGTGTATGTCAAATTTGTGCCTATGTAGTCGAGCATAGGTGTATGACACCGTATGATCAGAGAGATTTCATGGCAAAATTTCATGAAAAAGCGACTTAGTCGTCGACTTCTTCATTGAGGGATAAGCGCTCTACACATAAGCGGGCGACTGCTGCGCCGTCGACGGGGATTTCGTTGCCCTGGAAACCTTCTACATATTGCGGTGTTGGGAGACCTGGACTCGTAAAATATCTAGGCACAAAGGAAATTTTAGCTGACTGGCTATCTTTGTAGAGTAGGAGCACAAACTCGGAATTCCAAAACCCATAATGCACCATTCCTAACGCTCGTGTGGTATATTCGTAGTCGTGAGCGAAGCCTTGTGGGTAGAAGAATTCAATGACCGTCGATCGTGGACTGGGTTTCATCCAGAGAAGTGAAGTCAGACCGTTGCCGTGAACACCCATCATAACCTTTTGTTAAAAGGGATATCATGAACGGCAATGACGACGGAGAAACAGAAATTGACGCACGGTAGTTCTAGCGGCCAGACGAATCTGTTCAACGCGGGACATGTGTTCAGCATTGACCACGTTTACTTCGTAACCATATTCATCCCGCAGTTTGTACAGTTCTTCAACAAGTTTTTTATGATGCTCCGGAAGAAGCATACGTCTACCCCATCCTTGACGCGAAATATATGTGATGACTGGTTTGCTGGACGTTCCACCTCCAACTTCGGGATCCATACCAGCAAATGCAACAACATTATTCCTAATTGGCTGCCACCAGTTCATGCTCCCAGGAAGGGCAAATGCAGCGCCAGCAGTGCGTTGATAGCGAGCGTAGTTGTATGCCAACATGGCTGCCGAGCGATCAGCGACCAAGACACGTTCGAAGACGAAGGGTCTGTTCATTTCAACGCGATCTCTCCAGTCGTCCTTGAATTCAATATTTATGGATGGGAAAGAAGAGCGGACAACCCATTCGTTCATGGAGGCATAGTCCCGCCAGTGGAAATTGTCGAGGTGGTTAAAGAGGATACGTCGTGGGGGAGGTAAGGTGGTATTGCCCTCTGCGGAAATGGAGCTGTCGAGCGAGCTATACGTTCTCCAAAAGCCGTACCATAGTTCTGCGGACCAATGGTAGTAATGGGTTATGCTAAAAGAGAGTAATGATCAGAGCTATTGGAGCAGGCGACGGTTTGAAATCATTTACAATTGAGGCGGATCATTGACAAGGAACTAGCATGAGATGTCAAAGATTTTAAAGGTGCACAGAAGAAAAGATAGGAGCGTATACACACTGTGAAACCATCTATAGTCTGAGCGCTCATACCAAACAGTTTACGAGCTTCCTTCGTGCTAATGACTTGAATCTCATCTTTTGTTGGTAATCGCTTCGCCTCTTCCTCCGCTCCCGGCTGAATGAAAAGTGCCTTGGAATAGATGAACTGCACATCAGGAACAGTACTTGGGTGGTCTGTAACGATGTAAACGATGCCTTTGAAGACATAAAGCTTGTCGAATACCGTCCAACCTGCCTGTGTGTGAGACGCCATACACAAAGTGAACTACCAATTAAAGCCAACATACCAGGGACGTGTGCAACTACAGATGTTTCTGGAGGTGGTGAAGATCCCCATGAGAGCCGTGTATCTAGTCGTTGAGGTATCCGAGTCTCGGACGCAGACTGAAATAAGGGTAATGAAGAATTTGAGGACGTTGGTGAGACGTCAAGGACAGCACGGGGAACGAAAGAGTGACGATTAGGAATGACGGCGAGGAAAACGAAGAGAAGAGCGAGTAAGAGAACTTCGCGGCGCGTCGGGGGAGCCAGCGCCATGGGGGGAGAAGGTGAAGAGGATGATGATTAGGTTTATTATTATTTTATTTCTTTCATTTCTTGTGTCTCAATTGGTCCTGCTATTATTAGACATATGTACTACAACATTCCAGTCCAGTCAAACCGCGAGTACTTTTTCTTAAAGGCCCCTACCCGTTCAGAGTTTCTCCGGAAATCAACTTTCCTAGGTCGTCGCCACTGTCGTGCTTCCAGCTCAAGCAAGTTTCCAATAATTTCCCCTGCAAAGTACGAAGGGAACTCTCCACCTCCCTTCTCCCCTTCCTCCAAGCCATCCTCATCCTGAGCATCAGCTGGTCCCTCTATTACGTGTCCATAACCCTTCTCTCCCTTGTGGTCAAATTGTACCATAAAATAGGGAAGGTTTGGGACCATAGCACGCCTGAACCCGCCTGGCCTTGCACTAAAATCGATCAACTTCTTGTGCTGTGACCATTCGGCCTCTGACGACAAAATAGATTCCTATTATGGATTGCCTATCAGTCACAAACAATAACAAGAAAGAATAGCATTATACCTTGAAATATCCAGGCAAAAGATCGAATTGTTCCCATGGCACGGGAATGCATTCAATACAAGTATGTCTTTGTTTCCTTAACGAAAGAACGCTCTCGAAGAAGACGACACCTTTATCTTCTTCCGCGTACATACGCATAAGACATTTCATGAAATTCTGTCGAAAATATTCAGAACGATAATTCGACGAGATACAAATGGAAACCCACCCTCGTCTCATCCCAAACGTCGTCGTCACCTTCAAGCATATTCAGATGATGTTGAATAGGCACAATTAGGCAATGGCCAGGGACCAGTTCCTCGGTCACTGTGCACGATAGATATACCCTAGTACCCGTTGAGACGACAGGGGCCTTTGGCAGAGAGTCATCTTCTCCGTAACAAAAGTTACATGAAGCAAGTGCCTTCTGGGTTTGTTTGTAATCTGTCAGAGATATCAACATGAAGAATTCTAGTCTGATAAATAAAAAACATGCCATTGATTGCAAATTGTCGTTTCATGGCATCTGAACGCATTTTTTGGCGTCCAAGTTTTTCAGCGTTGTCATCGATATAATCCAAGTCATTCTGATGAAATCGTCTTTAACAACAGTACTCCGATGCAGTGTAAGATAATTACCTCGAATTTTCCATCGCCCATGACAGCGCGTGCGTATTGTGCATCCAAGTTTTTCTGGTCAGACATACCAGCACCCATCCGTTCTTGGCGCAACATCTCGCCCAGGGTCATCGTATCATCATCCGCATTGATACGAAGCACTTCACCAGTTTTGGGATCATGAGTCTCGAACTGGGATACTTGTCATCAAGATGCTCAAAGAACACAATGCAACACAAACCTTTTCCTTCTTCTTTCTATTCCCTGGTATGACTGTCTCGTCTTCTTTCCCATGACCGACATCATACATTCTACCTCTTGCATCGAGTGTAGGTAGCACTTCAACCTTCTTTCTGACGCCATCTTCCACAGCTCCTTGAGCCTTGCGTGCCTCAGCTTCGTACTCTTGCTCCAACCTCTCCGCGTCAGGAGAGTTCATAAGTTTTGCGCGAATGACTTTAGCTTGTAGTTTATTCAAAGAAGAGGGTGACAAAGCCCTGCTTCTTGAGCCAGACGCTATCGGCGGAGGGGTCATTACGGAAGGGATAGGAGTGTGTGATTGAGCCAAGGGTGAATTAGCCTGGGATGGCAATCGCAACGAATCAAGTCGGCGAGTTGCTGCTGGACGAGCGCGATCAGGGGGAGGTGAAGGTGTTGAAGGCATACTTTCTTGCATTCCTCCAGGACGACGGAAGGATGAACTCCGACTGGAACCTGCGCTTCCACCTACATCGGAGAACATTAATCCTTTCTGCCCATCTTTGCTGAAGTGTGTCGGTCGATCAGACGGTCTGCCGCGATCTTGGCCACCAGGCCTCTTCCCTTGCCTTTCGTCAAGAATGCGCCTTTCTTCCTTTGCTTCTTCAAAGGCCTGCAAAGATCCGAATCTATCAATACCGACTTGTTCTACTGGGAGTCCCTCCTCTTCTGCTGTTTCATATACACGACGGAGGCGCATCATGCGCCATTGAGATCCAGGACCTCCTGGAGTAACGGGTGGCATGGGAGCTGCTGGCTCGTCAAAGGCTATAGGTAAACCATTTTTGAGGTCCTGGTTGAGTTCTTTGGAATGTATTTTCAGCTACAAGACAAATGTTATCTATCAAGTTGTCCTGGCCATGCTTATAGACTTGTGAAGACTAACCTTGTCCGGATCTGGTTGGTCGGGCCTTGGCGGTTTCTTTCTTTCTGTTCCTAGACTAGAAAAAAAGTCCACTCCACCGCTGACGGTGCGCGCACTTGTCGAAGGTTCCCCATAGTCCTCGACGAAGGATTCATCCCCTACATCGATAGGGAGCCCACGGGAGCGACTGCTGGAAACTCTTGGATCCTCTGAAGCTGGAGGCGCCATCATCCAGTCATCACGTTTCAGAACAGATTCGGTGTTCGTAGAATGTGGTAACGGTAGCGTATCTTTACCACCTTGAGCGGTTGAGGTAATCTTCAGACTATCAGCAGTTGGAATATTTGCGGCAACAACCTAAATTTTTATTAACATGAACAATACATAAAATCAAGGCCGAGAAGTTGCCTACATGTTCCCCGTCCATCGTAATGTCTTTCTCTACCCACATACCATCGTCAGTAGGGTCGTCATCGACTATTTGCATTTTATTCTCCCCATCTTTATCCCTCTTCCTATCCTTATCCTTGTCCTTCTTACTGTGCTTGTGTTTCTTGTGCTTGCTCCCGCTACCTTCATCTTCATCGTCATGCTTCCTCCGTTTCTTATGCTTTCTGTCTGGGTCATCGTGGTCTCTATGCCTATCATGTTTGTCACGCTTCTCGTGCTTGTCGTGTTTCGACCTATGTTTGCTGGAATGCTTCGAAGATGAAGTATCGTCCCCCATACTGTCGTGATTGTTCGTTGTAATAGTATTTCCAAACAGGTCCGCAGGAAGTTCCTTCTTATGCTTGGCGCTGTGTAACTGAATTCGCGTCATACACGTGACGTGATGAGAGAGCGCGGACCTTCAAAAGTTATTTTCCTTTTTCGAAAGAGCCGGTGATTGAGTCAATCTCGGATCCATGAATTTTAAGCCCAAATCTAAATCTTATCAGTGCAATTCATTATTCATTATTACCTTACCACCATAACCAACATATGTCCAAGATCGCAGAGGTAGCTCCTGACGCGGCCAACGTTCGCAGTATAACAACGCTCGGACATGTTGACCATGGAAAGACAACACTCATGGATGCTTTGCTCGCCGCAAACAACATCATTTCCCCTCGTATGGCTGGTAAAATGCGATACCTCGACAGCCGAGAAGATGAACAAGAACGGGGAATTACAATGGAGAGCAGTGCTGTCTCGTTGAAATTTCAAGTCATGGGAAAGAATGAGGAAGGAGGTGTGTGAGGTTTGGATTTATACAACGATGGATGATAGATTTAAGAAAATGACTCATCAGCTAGAGTACCAATAACTTATGTGATCAACATGATTGACACCCCGGGACATGTTGATTTCTCGAGTGAAGTGTCGACTGCTTCGAGATTATGTGATGGCGCTCTTGTCCTCGTCGACGTTGTGGAAGGCGTGTGTACCCAGGTATGCTAATCTTTTCCACTTTATCTATCTCATACTCTCTCATGCCCTTTATAGACTATAGCAGTCCTTCGACAAGCATGGCACGATCGCCTGCGACCAATTCTTGTGATAAACAAATTTGATCGCCTGATTACAGAACTAAAACTATCTCCAACGGAAGCATATCACCATCTAGCACGATTGATTGAACAAGTAAACGCAGTAATGGGAGGATTCTTTGCATCCGAACGAATGGAGGACGATCTAAGATGGAGAGAAGAACGCGAACGTCGTCTGGCCGAAAAGAAAGAGGCCCACGCTGACGAAACAGATGCTACCGTGAACGAAGCCGAAGAATTCCAGGAAAAAGACGACGAAGATATTTACTTTGCACCGGAGAAAGGAAACGTCATCTTTGCATCCGCGATAGACGGCTGGGGATTCAGAGTGGGGAAATTCGCTCAATTATATGCGCAAAAGTTGAGCATCAAGGAAGCTAACCTGCGGAGAGTTCTATGGGGAGATTTCTTCCTCGACCCGAAGACAAAGAGAGTGATCAGCTACAAGCATTTACGTGGAAGAGCTCTCAAGCCTCTTTTCGTCCAATTTGTCCTCGACAATATCTGGGCAATATACGACGCTGTGGTTATGAACCTGTCAGTAATTCCTCGAATTATTGTGTCGCAGTACATTTTCTTACAAAGTATACAGCAACCCAGACCGAGTAGCCAAGATTATAACTACTCTTGATCTCAAAATTCCTCCACGAGACATTAAGTCAAAAGATACCCGACATCTTCTCTCCCTTATCTTTACCCAATGGCTATCGCTATCTACATCCATCATACAGGCAGTCATTGACATTGTCCCAGCGCCACCAGTCGCGCAGGCGACCAGAATACCCAAGATGATACATCCAGATATTTATGACACGGTCCCTCCACCAAAAAACAAACTTGAAGAAGACTTGTATGCGTCGAAATCAGGCCCCGATGCATGCGTAGTTGCATATGTCAGCAAGATGTTTGCCGTATCCACCAAAGATCTACCAGAGAACAAGAAAAGAGCTTTGACTGCGGAGGAGATGAGGGAGAAAGCCCGGGAAGCGAGAGCAGCACGACAAACAGCTGGAAACGGAGAAACATCTACGGAACCTGACCGGCCTATCGATAATGAAGCGTCCAAACCAGCAGAAGTCCCAGAAGAATTGAAAGCTACAGAAACCGTCCTTGGATTTGCCCGACTTTATTCTGGAACAATCCGCGTAGGAACAACTGTCTTTGCTCTCCTTCCAAAGTACACTACGGAATTAAGCCCCACCCACCCAAATAATGCCAAATACTTTTTAACGGCTAAAGTAGAAGGGTTATATGTCATGATGGGACGAGAGTTAGTTCCAGTTTCCAAGGTACACGCAGGGAATATCTTCGCCATCAAAGGTTTAGAATCAAAGGTGTGGAGGAGTGCTACCTTATGCGCTCCTAGAGAAGCTGGGATTGATGAAGACACAAATCCTGAAGATGATATAGCTTCTCTCATCAACCTTGGTGCAGTAAATCGAGCGGTAAACCTTAGTCACCGCTTATCATATACGGCGACATCTAACCCTTTATCCAGGCAGCCCCCATCGTCCGCGTTGCTTTAGAACCTGTGAAGTCTGCAGATATGCCGAAGCTTGTCAAAGGATTGAAACTTCTTAGTCAATCTGATCCATGTGTAGAAACATTCCAACAGCAGACAGGAGAACATGTTATCTTAACTGCCGGAGAACTTCATTTGGAGGTACGCGCACAATCAACGTATATGCTACATCGCGAAACTTAACACACTGTTGCCGACAGCGATGCTTAAAAGATCTTCGCGAAAGGTTCGCAAACGTGGAGATTCAAGCATCGAAGCCTATTGTTCCATTCCGTGAAACTGCTGTCAAAGCACCAGGTAAGACCTTTTCACAAAAGAAATACTGGAAGTATCATTGAGAGTGCGCGCCTGTAGACATGGCCCCAACAAAGACCCTGAATGCACCTCGTGGGACTATCAAGGGCGCCAGTTCGCAGCAGGTTGTTTCATTTACCATCAGAGCCACACCCCTTCCTAAGGCTGTTCTTGACTTCATACTGGAGAATTTGTCGACATGGAAGACAATGCAACATGATCGGAAAATTCAGCAAGGCCATGCCCTAGAGGAAGAAGGCCAAGAGGGAGAAAATTACGGCGATGTTGTTAGGAAGGCCAATGTAACTCCTGAACAGTTCTGGGATGTGTTTGCGCAGAAATGCAAAGACGTAGGGGGTGAATGGGAAGGTGTGGCTGATAAAACTTGGGCTTTTGGACCACAAAAAGCAGGGGCTTGCTTGTTGATTGATTCTAGAAAACCAAAGCCATACAGCTCGTGAGTGACATTCAAAGATTTATGTTGTTAACTCATTACTAACCTTCTTTACTGTCAGATTGAAACGCAAAATGCAAAGGACAAACTCAGACGAGGATGTAGTAGAAATCGAGAAAGTAATACGTGATTTCGATAATCACATAGAAACAGGTTTCCAAATTGCCACGTTCCAAGGACCTTTGTGCGCTGAACCAGTGGAAGGGATGGCGTATTTTGTAGAGCAAGTGGACGTGAACACGGAGGCACTGGAGAAAGAGATAGGTATGGTTTTGACTACTGATTCGATGACCTCTACCTGAACTTTCTCGTCAAAGAGCAAAATCGCATGTCACAAGTGACTGGATCCCTAATTTCTGCCGTTAAGGATGCATGTCGAAATGGGCTATTGGACTGGTCCCCTAGACTGATGCTGGCGATGTATAGCTGTGAGATACAAGCGTCTAGTGAGTTTGCCAATATTTACTTTATCTAAGGCTTCATGCCTAATCGCCTTGCCACATAGCCGATGTGCTCGGAAAGGTCTACGGTGTCGTTGCTAAACGGCGAGGAAGGATAGTAGCGGAAGAGATGAAGGAGGGCACAACCTTCTTCAATGTATCAGCGTTACTACCCGTAGTTGAGAGTTTCGGATTTGCAGATGGTAGGTTAGTTTTGACGAGTCTGGGGCACAACTCCTGACCATACCCTGTAGATATTCGAACGCGAACTTCTGGAGCCGCAAGTCCCCAATTGATTTTTAGTGGGTGAGTTATTTGATGGTGTCCTTGTTTTGCTTAGCTTGACGCCTTTCATACGTTAGTTATGAATTGCTCGATCTTGATCCTTTCTGGGTGCCGACGACAGAAGAGGAGCTGGAAGATTTAGGAGAAAAAGCAGACCGCTCTAATATCGCGAAAGGTTACATGGACGCTGTTCGTGACCGCAAGGGGATGTTTGTTGACCGTAAAATTGTCGAGTTCGCCGAGAAACAAAGGACTCTAAAACGGTAGGAAGTGCCGCAAAATAGTCTTTATACTATAATCCACAAGTACGATACTAGTCTCCGACAAAGTGAAGTAAGCAAAACAGCGATGAATCCTTGATAACCTAATTGTACAAATACATGATAGAACACAGTATATCCACACTGGTGGACATACGAAATACACGAAGACAGAACAAGAACTACAAAAAGCCGCTTTCTTGTAACAAGCGAGCCATTTTTTCATCTTCGCGCTCCCTTGGCTCTCGTTCCAGTGATAAGGCCCAGAAATGATCACTTGACGCTCGTGTATCACTGAATTGGTTCAAAGAATCGAGGATAAACGTTTTTATGGATTGGATAGGTGTAAAGTTGAATGGCTGAGCTTGCCACCGCTTAATGTCGTTGATGACTTCAGATGCCATCTGTCGTTTTCGGAAATTGACTAGGTTCCCTTCGGGCAAAAAATCTTTATTACCATCCTGGATAAACTGCAATGTCGACAAGAAAACACCTGCAAGACATAAGCACGTTAAATCTGGTAAATGGAATTAACCGAGTCATACCAATGAAGGGAACACATGGAGGTGTTATATTTGCCATCAACGATCTGTACCTGGTGAAGTTCCTGTTGCTGTCGATAGTCATTTCGCACGCCTCGAACTGGGCCAAAAATCGCTGGCTGACTTGTTCCCATGTACGTTTTAATCGTCGGATAGGAGGAGTATTGAGCCCAGATGTAATTGCTATCATGGTGGAGAAATTGTTCAGCGTGCGACATCTCTGCAGTTGATTGTTAGTGGAATAGAAGATATATATATATAATTCTACGCACATCGGCAACAGCGATTAGATGCTTTACTACTTGAGCACGTCGGCGAGAATCGTCCTTGCTCAAGATAGATTCTGCGACCCAATCAGCAATCTATAAAGGAGAGGTAAGTACACAGCGTATTTTCCGGAGCCAATGAACATACTCGATTACTGGTTTGAATGACAGTTGTGATGTTATCGACATTCTCGGTCTTCTGCTCACGAGACCGTTGCAAACACTCCATAGGCTTGATTTTCTGATACAGATTGCTCTCAATTAAGGTCAGTTGGCGAGCGAGTTCCAAGGGATCAATGTCGAGAAGTTTCAATCTCTTCCCTGATTTGGGCATGATGGGTGGTGGGGCGGTTCCCAGAGTTGTGGAAACGAGCGTCTTTGCTTCACCTCCTTGCCGTTGCTAAACAGTCATAATCATCATTTAGTACTATTTGCAACGTGAGTTAGACATACCACTCTTTCGATTTGAATCATAAGATGTTTTGCAGCAACGAATTTCGATACATCTTCAGTCGAAATGAATTCTTTCATTCTTTCCAAGATATACATGTCTTCTTTCTCGAGGATACCATCCTCGACAACCATAGATTTCATAGTGTTCATAACTCTGAGAGTATCTTAGTCAATAAAGGCGCTTTAGTGAGAAAATTCATTTATGACTTACCGCACTTGAATAACATGTTGTTTCAGTTTCCCCCACTCTTCCCTTTCTGCGGGAGTCAAATTTTCCGGGACCTGGACTCTGAAACGGGCGACCAGCAGATCAAATAATTCATCCAAAGTGGTGAAAGATTTGTAAGTCATTAAGAAAGCTTTGCTAAAATTAGTATCTAGAGACAGGGCCATATTAATACGATCAATATTCATGCATGTGCATTTAAGACTCACCGACTTGTTCATGTGCTGTTAGTCGTTCCACCAGTGCAGCAACAGTTCCCCCACGCACAGAGCCGTCGCCCTCAATAATGATATCCGAAGGAGAATAATTGGGTCTTAGATACCAAGGCTGGAGGTCCGCTGCTACTTTATCAGCATACTCATCCCCTAGGATTCTTGTGAGTTTATTAGCGCCAGTAGGACGGGGGGCAGCTTTGGCAGGGGGGACTGTCAAGTAGACGTAAGCAACGAAGAATCTAGTGATCAATGCAAAAAAAAAATACCATCGTCTTCAAACAGTTCACTATCATTGTTTGTAATGTCCTCCCGAAGGTCCACAGACGAGCGAGCGACTAGCGTGTCATCCATAGACATTTGTGATTCTCGTTCTGGTGCATCAGAAGGAGCCCGGTACGACTCATACGAAGAATCAAGGGCAGTCTGTTGCTGCTGTTGTTTTCGGAATGTGGACCTTCCTACTACATCCGCAAAGTCAACCAAATCTTCATTCCCTGAATCGTACGCTTCGGAAGGCCTGTATTGATCGTGAACGCTTCCGCCGAAATGGTCGTTGATCATGCTTAAACGAGACATGCGCCATTCGATAGACCCATTGTAATCTCCTTGAGCAATGTCAGCTTGTTCGTGTCCGATAGATAACAATCCCTCGAAAAGCTGCTGAAGTTGTGCAAGGTTTGTGCTCAACGATGAAGAAAGGTGGTCTAGAAGGTCATACTTTTCCTCCTGTTCGCCGTGGGAAGAATCTTGACCTTGACTTTGATCGTTCAGTGTCTGAGTGGTTGAGAGTAAAGCAGAGCTATCGTCGTAAATGGATTGAGTGACAACCTCTAGTGTTCGGACAAGTTGTCTCGCTTTATCCACTGACTGTGAGTATTGATCATTGGTCGTCGCATCGTCAGACTGACGGATACCATCGATGTCAACATGTCGTGCGACATGCACGTCAGCGATTAAAGTCAAAAATACGGAGATATGAGTGACCAATCCTTGTACTCGATTTCGAATTTGTTGGACTACATATATCATGAGTATTTAAGAATTCATAAAATGAGGATAACTTACCCGAATTGGCCGTTTGCATGCGGAGCGCTTCATTCAAAGCAAAAATCCGTTCTTTTAGTTTATCCATCGAAATACTGATCTCCGAAACCACCTCTGTATCTAACGCTTTTTGTGGCATTCCTGCTTCATTATCGGTAGAGACATAACCAAATCCTTTCCATGATCCCGCAGCCCCGCCACCAACGAGGCCAAGTCCTAGGTTAGCTGTTGTGAAAACCCCATGCAACCGTTTGGGTATTTGTGAAGTTAGTCTGAGTTTCCTACGCTCCTCCAATTGAACATCGAGGAACTTTTCAATAGCTTTCTCCAATTCCTCGGAATCAGTTTCGATTCGGTTGAGAGTGTCAACAATTTGAGAACCTGAGTCATACTGCATGGCACGAGCGCTGAGGACTAGCCTCGAAAGAGTAGCTGTTACTTTTCGCTGCGCAGATTTAAGGGAATCCTGAGAACTAGTGGATCTGCCATCTCGATCGCGAAGCACTCCCGTAAGGTTAGTATTAGATGTTTGACTTGGAGAAGAAGCCGCGTATAATAAGTTCCTAACGGCAAGCACGGCGCTGTATATTAGTTGATCCATCTTCTGGTCGTCTTCTGATCGACGCTTTACCCCACCGTGTTTGACATTATCCATAACAGCGCGGATCGCGTTTTTAGCTACAGTAGAGAGATCTGTGATCTCGTTTGGAGGTAGAGGTTCCAAAGCTTGCTGCAGCGACTTCGCAATGCGCTCAGCGGATGTCAGTTCCATGAGTGCAGCTTGGTTGGGTTCAGACCATGTGGAGGCTGGGAGCCCCGGGCGAGAGCTTCCATTCTTTTGGCGAGGTCTTGAAGGCTTTAGATGTTCAAAAGGTTGAATATCGGAGTCATCAGAGTATACGCTAAGCCTCGATGTATCAGGCTCATGAGAAATGGCGGAGGGAAACGAGGCTTTCGTTCTAATTGTATCGCCTCCAATACCGTCCGGGCTTGTCCACTGGATTCTACCGTCGAGAGTGTTTACATAGTAGTGTGAAACACCATCATCTGCCAACTTCTTCACCCAAGACTCAGAAGTGCCATTTGATTTCAGAGCATCTTCCGAGCCCAGTGACGGTTGAGTTGTGTCACTGGGCCCAAAAGCCAATCCGGCGGAAGTTCCAGATCGCGAACTCGGTTGCGATGTAAGGCCAGCGAGTTCACTGTCAGATATTTCGTCTTCCGCTTCCTGAGGCAAGTCTCTGGAACGTTGACCTGTATGAGTATTGACATAGTATATCTTTACGGTCTCATGAGACACAATCCCTGGCGAAAGGCATGTTTTGCTTACTTGACCGTCCGGAGTGACCTCCGGAATCCAAAAATCACTTGGCTGATTTCCATTCACATTTGAGATGCCGTTAGCTTCACGATTTCCGTTGCGAAGCGATACTTCGTTGTTGAGCCACTCTTCATTTTCTGACTGAATCTCTGGTGTCATCGCCGTGTCTCCAATACTAGGTTGTAATCCGTTCTGACCATCCAAAGTAGAATACTCGGCCTGGGAGAAGGCCAATTCTGCTTCCTCGTCTGATATAATGGTAACATAGTTGGAAGGAAACCAGCCTCGTTCCTCTCCAAGCAACCCGTCCCACCATCCCGACGGTTGTTGAGTCAAGACTTCAATGATATCGTCCGTTCGAAATGACAGCGCTGAGGGATCCTGGGCATCATAGTCGTATAGCGCACGGCAGAACAGGGTGTTATATTGCTCTTCACCGACTTGCTCGTCGTCTTGCTGTTGCAAAGCTATAACTTGACTAGTGGGAGTGGTGTTGGAAGAGGTTGATGTCGTCCTGGTCCTCGAGGATTCAGAAACATATGATTGGGCATACACTGCTGTAGCCATGGCGCTCTCGCAAGAGAACAGGACGAAAGAAAGGGAAAGGTAAGGATATTAAGGTGCCAGACTTACTCTTTACAAGTCAGCTCACTGCCAAATGGGACGAGGCACAGATTACATAATTTTGAATGATACACATCCCCTAAGTGCCGAATTTCTCACACAGCCGCTTCAGCATCTCGCAACTGGGATATGCCTAGAGACACACGACATTCTTCCAGGTCTCGCTCAAGGTCGCCGAGGCGACGTCTCGACACTGACAGTGACGCACAGAGGACGGGTAGTGTACAGGCGGACATTTCGAAGACTTCACATCATGAGCGAAGCCGTCCACGGTCCCACGAAAGGCAGAGTAGGAGTCCCACTAGGAAGAGACATCGAAGACATGATTCCCGCTCCCGCAGCCGCTCAATGTCTAGGTCCAAGGATAAAGACAGGACAAAAAGGACACATTCTTATTCTCGTTCACGTTCAAGAGAAAGAAAGTCAGCAAAAAGACGAAGAGACAAGTCCGTCTCGAGTTCGTCTGAGTCCGGAGAAGATACGTCACATCGAAGAAAAGAGAAACGTCGCGACAAGGATGGGAAGCGGTCAAAAAGTAAAGAGCGCAGGAAAGAAAAGAAAAGAGAAAAGAAAGAACGCAGAGAAAAGGTGAATAATTATAGCTATGATTCCTGACAATTGGCTGAGAATGAATGCCAATCGCTGTAGAAGAAGAAAGGTAAAGACAGTGGAAGCGCACCACATTGGGGGAAATATGGCATAATAACGGACATCGAGTTTGTTATTTCTCTGATTTTACGCTGGTGACGTTCGTTACTTAGCATGTTGTTCCAGCATTTTTACCAAAAGTCAAGAATTCCACACCTGGCTCGTAGAGGAACGCAAAGTAAATCCTGAAACAATTACAAAAGAACAGCAAAAGAAGGAATTTAGCCGTTTTGTTGAGGACTATAACACAGGTTCTTCCCTGTTTCCATGGTTCATTTGAAGTTATTATTGATCTTCTGTGAAGCAACTCTTCCTCATGAGAAGTATTATAACATGGAGGCATATGACAGGCGTATGGCAGCTTTACGACAAGGGGAATATCTCCCTCCTGCGAATGATTCGTACGACTTTGAGGCCGACATGAAAGCTGTCAGCGGTGCCCACAAGAAAAGATTGGCCGACAACGACACATACATGAGTAAAGAGCAGTTGATGGAGCTGAGAAGAGTCCAACAAGAGCGCAGTGAAGTAAGCTTATTCTTCTTTCTTATCTGTCGGATCCTCTTACTATGCGCACCGCAGGTTGGTAGAATGAAATTACTGGGAATGGATGTTAAGCAAAACTTCGGAGTGCGCATGGATGGTACCATGTTTGATGGATAAGTTATGCGGATGATGTGTTGTGTACGTCTAAACCTTAGTGTGCTGAGTATGATATCGCGGATATTTCAGAAATGCAAGTAAGATCTATGTATATTTATACCCAAAGGCTTTGAGTCGAGTACAACACCTCTTGAATCTCATCTCCTAGCGCTTTAATGGCAAGCGACGCGGCCGCGAGCTCAAATTGAAATTACATCTTGGATTGCAAATTTGAACTCTGATGCATACATCATGCGCATGCATGATCCAATATTGACATTGCAATCACGTGGGAAAGAAGTTTGAGAATTCAACAGGGCTGTTGTAACAGAGCCGAAGTTGCATCTGAACCACTTGTATGACTTTTCTTATTCGGACCACATCAAGGAAATCCCACAAGAAGTGATTGTGCTGCATATGTCTCAGCAAGACGAAGAATCTAGTTTCTTCGATCGAGAGCGCGACAGATTATCAAGAGAGATAACGGCGGTATTGCTGAGCTTCTTTGCATGCACACAAACTGTGATTGACTGAGATTTACTAGGGATTTGAGGAACTTCTTTCATCGACCAATGTACTAAATCGCAAGCTTGAAGAAGTATTAGGGATGACTAGAGAATACGACACGATTGCATCCCTGTGGCATAGTTTCTATCAGCTCATGCGCACGTCAGGGCAAGAAGTCGAAGAGTTCGAGGAACAACCGGGTCTACCTGGCACTGGCAGCCATGTTGTTACGGCAAAACCAACCACAAATATCAGGAATGAATCATGATGGAGAATCTTCGTGGAATTCAAAATGCGAAAGCAAATGTTCAGGTATACATGGACCGAATCAGCAAATTAAAAGTACTACACAAACGTCGATTTACATAGGGAAATTACATATCAGCCCATGAAGCGATCTGGAAAGTGATTAGTCATTGTTCACAACGAAAGCGTATACATTACTTACCCAAGAGAAGCCGTTAAATTCAGCTTGATCTCGAGATGATAATTGACCATGTACTGGGGTCAGTGTTGGCTGTTCGCGAGTGAACTCTTCGTCGAAATTGCTCGTATCCGCGCTCCCATTCTATAAAAAGTTAGAATACATGTTTTTCAACTTAGGGATAAAAATGTCGTACAATAGTGGGGCAATAAGGAGGGGGTATGCGTTTATTCAAAACATCGTCGAAGTTCACGTCTTTGAAGAATGGCTGTCGTTTGATCTCCTCGGCATCTTCCTTTCCAGAACCAAGACGACGAGTAGGGTCTCGGGTTAATAACTGTTAGATTATAAGTGATTGTTTATGGGTGAGACAGGTAAATTGCTTCGACTTTACTTTTTGAAGAATTGAAACTGCGTCCCTTGGCATTGTTATTGGGTACAGTGGCTCGTCCTCCAGAATAGCATCGAAAATTTCATCTTCGTCGTCTCCGCGGAAAGGTGACTGTCCCAGCAACATCTCGTACGTTAGAACACCGAATGCCCACCAGTCGACCGCGCGACCATAGCGTTGCTCCAGTAAAATCTGCAATGCACACATTTCATTGGAAGACCAGCCATCTTTCGATATAATATGAGTTTACCTCTGGTGCCATAAATTCGGGGGTACCACAGAAGGTGCTTGTTGTTTGGCCGTACCACATTTCCTCCTTGCAAAGTCCATAGTCACCAACTTTAACATGACCGTCCAAAGTTAGCAAGATGTTATCCAACTTCAGATCCCTGTGATGCTGAAGTAAATACTATTTTCTTGACAATAACAAAAAAAAAACGCATACCGATATATGATGCCGTTCGCATGAAAATATTCTAGTGCTAAGAGAACCTCTGAAGCATAAAATTTGGCTTGACGAAGAGAAAATTGCTTCCGTTGGATGTGTAACATTAAATCACCACCGCTGACATACTCCATAACAAAGTAGACTCGGGTTTCTGTCTGGAAACAGGAATGCAGACCAAGCAAGAAAGGATGGCGTTCTCTTGCAGCAGCGAGGAAAACACGCTTTTCAGATCGAGTACTGTTTCACCAAAATTGATATTAATGACAGAGACTATGATTCAGGAACCTCGAACCTTTCAACTTCATCGTTGTCAATGATGAACTCTTTCTTGAGGACTTTGATTGCGTAGAGCCCATTGGTTTTCTTCTCTTCGGCCAGCATGACTTTACCGAAATTTCCCTTTCCAAGGACGGCCAAGAAATTGAAATCGTCGAGTCCAACTTTTCTTTTTCTGGTAGGTTGCCTCGCAGGTTGCTGCATAACCTGTTGTTGTTGGGGAGGTAAACGTTGCTGCGCTGGTTGGGAAGTAGGTCGGTCTATCCTCGTCTGTGGAGTAGGAGGCAACATGGGCTTCATCTGGTTTAGTTGCTGTCCTCTGGGTGGCTAGAAAAGGAACTTTCAGTATGCATTTTTCAGATGGATAAATTGACAAACTTGGTATCCGCCAGGTCCATAAGCGCCATCTCCTGGGCCTGGAGGGATGACGTCGTACGAACTTGATGTACGCCCTTGTGGAGATTCTTGATTCGGATATGTAGGTGGTATAGGTACTCTCGCTCCTGGCGGAGGTCTGGCTGGTTGTTGTCCGTACGGTTGGGGGCCTTGAGGTTGTTGTTGTGGGGGTAATTGTTGTTGTTGTTGTTGTTGTTGTTGTACCTGCTGTTGTTGCTGGTAATAACGTGGGTCTGATGGGTATCGGTCAGGAGGAGGTGGGCCTGGAGGTCTCCCAAAGTTATCAGGAGGCGAAGTTATTTCAGGACTCCCTATTCTCATACGGTCCATAGCTCCAACTGCTGAGTCTAAGGGAGGCAATGAAGGATGAGCCTGTTCAGAATACTGTCGAATAGCCGGTCTTGTCTGAGCTTTGTCGCCTCGCGCTCGATTGATGTCGCGCCAATTTCGTAACAGTTCATTGGCAGTCTCCATAGACATGCCACAAAAATCGGGAACTAAATGGGCGCAGTTTGCGTGACAAGTGATATTGCATTCTGAGCATTTGCGCGAATTTTTGCGACCAAATGGAAGCATATAACCGCAATGGCAACACCAATTTGCACCAATGTTGGTGAGAGGCTCGAACCGATGTGGAATGCGATGATTGATCTTCTCTTCGTCGCCCTCCTATTTAAATTTGAAATGATGAATTAATATAAAGACAGAATGGATATCTGAAGGAAAAGGATTCCTCACCCCAACATTAGATTTCGAAATACATTTGGTAACGACTTTTTCATAACACTTTTTGTGGCAAGTGTACCGGCAATCTTCGCATTGATATCCAAGTGCATTAAGAAGAAAATCATTGCAAAATGCACAAAGCATGAGCTGGTAAAATTGTCTTTGAACGAATTTGTGGCCATTCATTTCATGTACTTCGCCTTTACGTTTCCTAACAGCACCTTGTCGTCCAAGGCCTCCAAGGCCTCCATCTAGTGGTCGCTTTCGTACATTTTCTTTCACTATACGTCGGCCATTTAATGCTGAACAGGGAAGAGTTCATGATGTTACTTACCAAAATTTAGATTGAGGGCGATGGCCCCCGCAGGTTCGACAGCAAACCATGCGTCGATTCCTTCAGTGCTTCCTTGTGTCTGACCCGAGAACCCAGGAGTGAAACCGCCCCCAGATGCATTTCCATATCCCAATGGTGAGTTCATGTCCCCGGGAGAAATATGTGCAGGCATATTCGTTGGGCTGTCCCCGGGCATAGCACCTGCAGTAACCCAGCCGCCCTGGCCCTCCATTCCGACCTTCTGACGTCTTAAAGCATCGACCAAGTCTGTCACCCGAATCCAAAGAAGGCCAATTGGAACGGCGTGTGGCTCGCTCATCTGCTTATCGTATACAACTACCTCTACTTCGTTTGCTTTGTCGACAGGGATTTCAAATTCTTCATTCCATCGGTCCGTCCTTGAAGGATGCGTTTTTGCGAGTTGAGTACCTTCGACTTTGATAGATACGGAAGTCTCAATGACTTTAGACGCAGAACGAGAGCGTGATGAAACGATAGGGGCATGATCAAGTTCTCGAGCGCCCTTGACAGTTACGTACAGTGTTCCGGAAAGAGGCTTCGACCGTAGTTTGTCCTTTCGTTCTCCATCATTACCCGTAGCATCTATATCATTAGCGGTAATCAGATATTGGCTAAATAGATCATTGAACAACGTACCATTGTCGTCATCCTCGACTATATCATCCAGAATATGCAAGTTTTTGTATCTTTTTAACGCAGATTCCAAAAGCTGGATTTTCTTGTCGCTCTCTACCCTCTTGCTCTCTGCATCTGCCTTGGATTTCTTGTCACCATCGGCTTGGTAGAGTTTCGCCATCTTGTCGATTCCTTTCTTGTACTGCATTTCCACCTGATGCTTGAACTCAAGTTGTTGAAGCATTTTGGATATCTTCTTCGGAGTGAATGGGGTATCGGCCTTAATCAAATCTAAGTTTGTATACTGTTTTCCTGAAGGGGGGGCTGATAAGCTGGGACGACTGCCAGGGTATCCCATGTCGGCAGAACCTGAGTATCTAGGATCCCGTTCCTTGGGCGGAACCTGTTATTGTGTTCAGCCTTTCATTATTAGAGGTTTGAAGTAAGAGCCAACATACCTGGGGTGAAGATGGACTTTGGAATCGTGAAGGATCGTCACGCTGCATGAGCTGAGCTTTGCGAGCTTGAAGTTCGCGAAGAGTGTCTTCAAAATATGCCAGAGACCGCTCCGTCTCCCTGATCTTGGCATCGTTCCGCCGTAGCACATCTTGATTTGTAGTTGCTTGACGAAGAAGTTGCGTAGCCTCCAAAATCTTGCGTTCCGTTTGGATATGTTTCCATGTCTCCGCAATCTTCTGGTCAATCTCCTGACTCTGAAAATGGCAGAAAAAATCAGGATTGAGATTGATCCAGTGGAGACGAAGAGTTAATGAGAGACTTACCATCGTAAATGGACGCCTGCGGGGAGACCGCTCGAACGAAACGGAGGTGATGAAGGGACAAGAGATAAAGGTGAATCCGGTTGTGGCTGAGCTTTCGGTTGACCCAAAGGGGCTGTGATTAGTTGTGATCGTTAATCTGTTAAATGATTATAAATAGTTATAAATATATTGCTAAGTCCACTTTCGGCCTTAAGCGTCCACATAAATTGCGCCGGCATCCCCTTGACTTACAACCACAGCAATCCAGTGCTGCTGTCTATATCTGTTCATGCCTACCGTGTCATTCAAGTCAAAAGTTCAAGCGACCTCTGAGTCTTGCTCTCTAGTTCTTATTGTTCGACATCGTCTCCTAGTTGGGCAACAGTCTGAACTTGTGTATGTCAAGAAAATGGGCCTGCCGGATGGCATCCGCGTGCTCCTTGCACAGCAGCTGGTTGTCACTATTTCCGGCACGCTCAACGGCGAAAGAATTTCTCCAGAAGATCTTCAGAACTCTTGTGTGGCTCATCATCTCTTGGAGTATTTCCGTGTGGTAATGGCATCTACTCCGGCTCAGATTCACCGTTATGTGGACCCTAGACTCACCCAGGTGTATCCGTAGCATGCAGAGGAGCTCGGAATACATGCGTTATCAGATCCTTGCGTTCCTGGAGAAACTGGCCAGTTTACTTGTATTTTCCGTTCATTCTTGCACATAGTACATCGCTCAACTCAACCACATTTAGTCTCGTGCAAGGGCTATCGACCTCTTGCTGTGCCAGCAAATTTTTCTCTTGAAGCTGGTGCTCAACTACTTGGTTTCGATGTCGACTTTGTCTGGCAAATAAAATCTCGCGATGAATCACAACAAAACAACCTACTAAATGCTAGCATACATCCTTTTTCAAGGCTGCTTTCTCTATCTTACTTAACTTTGGTGAATATCGTCGTTGAGAAGTTTGTTAAACATCATGTTGTAAGGTGCGCGTATTCCTTTAAGTTTCAAATATAAATTTATGATGTTTTTCTAATGCATCTTCTAGGCGCTACCCCTTTATTTTTGGTGCCTGGTCCACGGTAACGATGTTTACCAATTAAAGTAACCCCCGTGGTCACTCATTCTTCGACGCAGCAACTCGACACAGAACGGAACTTTTTCAATTCGATGTATTATTCAATTGACTGCATAATAAGTCGATCCCCTTGCTCGAAGTTCAAAAACACATGTATGAGGTTGTTCAAGGTTGCAAAGTTTTCCATTATTGATCTTTGTGTTCTCCATCGATATTGATTGATGATTTAGCGCTGTGCGGTGACCAATAAATTGGTTTCTATGCGCACTGCTATGCAGTTGTCAGAATACTTGGGAACCGCCATACCGGATAGATACTCAGATCAATACGCAGAACAGAACACCGGTGAACACGATGCCTTCGTGTCATCAATGGAGAACATCTATATTTCCGGGTTGAGACGCCCTTTATTTAGGGTGCCAAAATACCACTCTTTTTATTTTGCAGCCTACTCATAGAGATGACGTAGGGCTTTCGGGGTCTATACGTCGACTCGGAAGAAACTCATATTCTGCTCGATGAACCGGCCAACATGTGTGACTCCCACCGTAACTCTTCTTCCGACACAATGGAGTTGCTAGAGGGCATGCAGTGCGTTTATTTATATGCAGAAATTTTGTATTTATCTTATATTTTCGTCTAGATGCAAGGAATCATGTCTTGAAGACACTGAATCGAAATTTCTTGATTTGGATTTCATATCCGAGGAATGCGATGATGTTTCCTGCCAATCTGAATTGTCATTTCATTACAGTTTGGTTGAACCTGAAGACAATCGTTCTATGTCTCCTTCGGCGCTCTTTGCCCACTCGAGGCCTGGTTCCTTACGCGAAGCTGGGCTGGAAAATGAAGAAATTCAAGAAGGTACAGTTATGCCTTCCTTCTTAGATGCCCCTTTCTACAGCCAACCTATTTCCGAAGATTGGTGCGGTGACCAACGCTCCGTCGATGGATGCACACTAGCTGGGACCGATGTTCCCATTAACTGTAAATTGTCTCGTCAACTTATTGATACTTGGTCACCCGACGTCATTTCTGCTTCCCAAGGAAATCATGGTTGGCCCTCCGTGGGAAGGAAACACTCATTGGCCCACCCAGAAGTACAATCACACGATTTCAAAGGAGCCGCACCTGAAGTTGCAGTACAATGCAGCGATAAACAGGGTTATCTGGACATCAAAATGATATACGAGAACGAAGATAATCCACAGTCTTTTCAAAACAGACAGGATGATAAAGAAATGCGCATCGGCGGATCTTACATGCAGCTTCGTCTGGTTTCTGGCTCCGGCACAGATCGCGTAAATGGTCATGGGTTCGAGGTCTTTGACCTAGATTTCACGGACACAGACGAAAATGATTTCGATTCATGGCCTGACGCTTGTTTCGCAGAAAAAGAGTCTTAAACCGGTATGGGGGTGGAAAATTGGCATCCTGACCAATCTGTGGGCAAGACTATTTTTCAACTAAATGGTCCATATGTCTCTCGATTGGTCTACAACTTCAAAAGTTCAAAAGATAAATCCAGGACGCCATTTGAATTATGATAATTTTGGCCTTGCACGGAATTAAATTAAATATGTAATTAATGTTTTTCACGTTTCTTCCTTCGGCACTGGACGGCACGCCACAATGTGAAGTTAGTCACGATGCGGAGTCACTGCGGGGATCCAAGAGAATGTTAATTACATCTGCAAACCCATATCGCATATCATCGTTCAGAACCATCATCATCGTTAACGTTACCGCATCGTCTTCAGCGACTGCGCTTCGCTGCCTTTGGTTGTCTCTTCTACTCATCATTCCTTCCGATTGATATGCTGCCTTTCCAACGCAATAAAGTCGACTTGAGTGTGAGTATCAGTATATGTTCCATTCGTAGCTTGGATGATTTGTTGACGTATACGATATCGTAGAACCTCAGTCCACAAGAGCAACAACTTTTTGCGAAGTATGGAAAACTTCCAACGCACAAGAGTGTTCTCATGAAGATGCAGAAGGCAGGCAGAACTTCTGGATGCAACTCACATATTGGTCTGACATCATGTAATAGGATCGCAAGTATTTTGATTCCGGTGACTATGCTTTATCCAAGGCAGGTGTTGCACCTCAAAGCACCGTTGGAACTGCAATCCCGAATCCCGAGAAGTGAGTAGAAATATCATTTATCGTTTCGTTGCAAATTTATAATCGCAAACCTTTAGCATCCCCCATGCTTCAAGCCCTGGAGGAAATGGACACAACACTGGACATCAGAGTCTCTCGATCTCGCCAACCAATTCCACAAGCCCCATAAACAGAGAGAGCGGACTCTCGCATAACGAGAACAATAACGTCCCTCAAGAGGACTTGAAAGAGGAAACGACTCAAACAAACGAATCCGAGTCGAACACGACTGAGGCCCCTGCCGAAGAAACGGTCTCTGCCATCGTCGCTGAGACGCAAACGAGTGTATAATTTGATGGACGACGAAAAGATATTCCACATAATCACAGTATTGGAGGTGGGCTATTCTATCAAATCCTACAATCAACACATCCCATCCCAGCATGACGTGGTTTGGTCACCCATTCTCCGTCATAATATCGGGAACTAGAAATCGCTACTGGTGTTTTATCACTCCCCGTCACGCATATTCCCTGATTTCAACATCCCAAAAACATATGTTATAGTTTACTTTCGGCATCTTTTTGAATATGTGTTTGTATTCTACCGATATGTTCTTCCTAGGCTTCCAGCTTTAGTACGTCCTCGACGCGTTGTAGAATAATTACCAACGAATGGAATCGATAACGGATACGGTCACGTACGGATGAGCTACACAGATCAACGATTAAATTAAATGCCCAAATGCTTTCTTTCAGAGATGAATCTTAAGAAGTCTTGAGGTTGAGCGACGCTCCAGTTTACTCCCAAAGTATGTCATTATATGCTGGCACCTCACCTGACTGGCTCCAGTTGTGCTTACACACTTCCTTATTCTTCAAGTTCATCTTGACTAAACACGAGAAATTGCGACTCGCGAACATCGAGTCCCGACTGTCGCCCCCAAGTCGCGCATCCGTAGACAGTCCGAAGGACTTCTACCCCAATCTCTCCGGATATAATAAATATTTTCACGTTATCGTATGTGCTCGGGTCCCACACTAATTTCACCTTGGTTTCAATAGATAATTGAATGATTTAGCCGTGAAGGCTTTTGTTAGAGCGCTGGGTAAAAGATCGCGTTTCCGGACGTCGTTTTATATATTCGAAAGCTCAATAAAAAGCCTAAAGGGAAAAGAGGTTGAAGCGTACTCGCAGCTTTAGCCACGCCTATCACGTGCGTGAGAACTATCAAATAATCCTCGTCGCGTCCGAGTCGCGTACAATTCCCTCTTTCTAATTACGATCATCTTCGCCACATTACGCGTCAAGCACTTGAAGAACCTTATTTTTGCTCGCTCAACATGGACAGTAGACTGAAAGAAGAAATAGAACGCGAATTGAGGGATGCCGGACACCTGGTAGATGATAAACTACTCGATGAATGTGAGTCCTTCTGCAGTAGTACGCAAGTACTACCAAACTAGACTAAACTGTCGTAGGTGTGACAATATGCAAACACTATGACCTGGAGCCAGAAACCTTGCGATACAAGATTGAAGCGGCCAACTATAGGCCTTCTGCCACTTCGTCGCAAATCGTGCCCATCACAATGGACACTCTGAGTGCTGTGAGAACACAACTGAAGCAGGATATGACGAAGGATATGAAGAAAGCACAAGTGAAAGTAGGAGGACTTAATACGGCGAAGGTTGACCTCAAAAAACTGAATCCGACCATGGGCGGACGCAGTTTTTCCAACATAGCCCTGCAAAAGTCCGTGCTACCAATCAAACAAGAATCACAGGGAGATCCTATGAATTGGTCAAGCATCTCGACATCATCGTCAAATGTCACATTTGTTGGCCCTCGCACTGATTTGGAAGCTCGTAAAAAACGTGCCTGTGAGCAAATCATGTCCGTTTCCCAGGAAGCCTTTGTCGACTCGCATATGTTCTTATTTAGATCGCTATATGTTTGAGAAGATATCGGAAAGGAGTGAATGTGAGTGAAAAAAAAAAGAATATCTGTGCTTTTTATACTTTTCTTAACATTTTATAGCTCTCGACCAACTCATCGACGATTTCTCTGAACTTATCCGGGCTCACTACGACATATCGGAGTTTGGCGATCCTGCAGCCTCCACGGATGTAAGCTTCGTCTTGATTCGGGTTATCTTTGTGATGCTAAGGTCAAGTAGGAAGAAGTTACGATTGTAGGACGCATAACACATGACGCCGAAGCAGCACCCATGGCAAAACTGGTCGAAGGAGCAATTACGATTGAGTCTTCGCGAATGCTGTCTTCTGGAATTCGTGTATCGCTAGCATTAGACCCTACCATCAAGATACGTAATGCTGTAAAAGGTGGTGGAGGCTTTGGGATATACCCTGGCGCCATTGTTGCATTGAAGGGAAGAAACGGTGGTGGAGGGTACTTTCTAGCAACTGAAGTGCTTGGAGTGAGCATCGGTTTTTCATGTTCTCGTTTCTTTCTTGACAAACAGTCTTCAGATTCCGCCGCTAAAACCTTCGCCTGCCGCACAAGGGATCTTCGACCCGAAACTAGACCCTTCTAGTTCGCAAAACCCTGCGTCCATGTTCGTTGTATGCGGCCCTTACACAAGCGACTCAGATACAGCGTACAAACCATGGCGTGCACTTCTTCATCAAATCAAAGCCCAGAAGCCTGATGTTCTTCTATTGGTATGTCTTGCTTTTGTTCCAACACTTTCAATTCGTGAACATGCCAAAACGCATAGGTAGGTCCTTTTATCGACTCTGCGCACCCGAAAATCAAGGCCGGCGACATCGATCTTTCACCTTCAAATCTCTTCCGAGTTCACTTCATCGACCCTATCAAAGCGTTCTTGACTGCTTCCCCTGGTAGCATCGTCCTTATGGTCCCTTCTGTCCGTGATCTGACCAGCACGCACGCGGCTTTTCCTCAGCCAGAGTTTGACACTGAAGTCCTAAACCTTGATCCAGTAAGAATCTTTCTTTTGGTACATGGTGAAATGAGTATCTCGATATCCTAATCTTTCGTACTCCAGCGCGTCCGTCTTCTTCCCAACCCCACACGCTTCTCAATCAACGACATCTCGTTCGCAATCACAAGCGTAGACACCCTTTTTCACCTCCGCAAAGAAGAATACTTCAAGCGTGGGATTGAGGTTGACCCTCTTTCTGCTACACCTGACGATTTGCCCACCGACGCTATGGCTAATCTCTGTCGGCACTTGCTTCTCCAAAGAAGGTAGCTTGTTCTATTTATGTGACTTCTCCATGCTAAGATCCTCCAGTTTCTATCCTATATTCCCTCCTCCACAAGATCTATCTAGCGAAGTTAACTTGGACATGAGTCACTTTGACGAAGCACGGATGGTCGATGATGGCGATCTTGATTATGCACCAGACGTGCTAATTTTACCAAGTAGACTCAAACAATTTTCAAAGGTTTGTTACATCCTTTATAGGCCGTCAAAATTTAACTAAATTGGATCTTCAAGGTCATACACTCAACAACTACTATCAACCCTTCGTTCCTCAGCAAAGGCAACTACGCGAAGATTACTCTAGGTCCAAGATCAATTGGACTCCCAAAAGAACGTCTGAAGGTAGAAATTGTAAGGCAAGAACTTCCAACTCCAACAGCTACTGTTGCAAGTACGGCTAGCTAATGTTCTAAAATTGTGATGTAAGCAACATCTTGAATAGATCATCCTTTATATTTCTTGTCACTGTCCTTTAAGAACACGCTCTAAACTTTTTCGGACTGCATCCTGAAGACCTTTGCCTATAAGAACGACTTTCCCAGCGTCTGGCACGCCTATGCTCTCGAACGAAGGCAGTTCAGATATTTCATACATACTCCGTACACCCTGCAAGACGTAGTGCACTCCTTTATCGGACGTAAATGCGCCCTTGCAGCGTAAAATTTGGACTTCGGATGGAATGTCTTCCACTCGATTTTCCCAAAGTGCTGTGCGAATCCATTTGTCTAATTTATCCATGCGTTCTTGATCCAAGATACCGCATGTTACTTGAAGACTTGTTATCCCGCGAACTTCGTAATGATTGGGTAATGGTTCATGATAATGATCGCAATCGTTTGCATGAACATGCTGATCGTTGACAACAACGTCCGGGGGAGGTTTTCTGTAGGCTGATATACCGATAATGTGCTTCAGATCAATTTCGCCCTTGATTGTTCGGTAGATCGGGGCTGCAGGATTGATCTGTCGTATTATACCTTCTGTTTCATTTACCACACTTGGATCGACAAGGTCAACTTTGTTTAACAGGATGACATCGGAGCCGGCTATTTGTCTGCACAGCCAAAAGATCAACAAAGATTTACTTGAAACCCATTAACAAACACACCGTATGCTTTCGCCGATATTGAGCCTATCTTCATTCGTAAAGTGATCTTCTTGCATTTGCTGGACCATAAAGTCGGGTAAAGACAAAATTCATCCACTACTAAAAGCAAACAAACCTTTTGCCCGAAGAGAGAGTCAACGACACAGACCACACCATCGAGAATAATGTCTGCTAGGCCATTGGCATATTCTTCATTGCGCCAAAACATTGATGCAATAGGCCCTGTTAATGAGGTCAATTTTATTGTTTTGCCGACATAATATGAACTGTAAGAACCTGGATCCGCAAGCCCTGTTGTTTCAAGTAAAATATAATCGAATGCGCCTTTCTTTAGCATCAACTTCTCGATAGCAGCAACACCCGTATCTTTGATACTACAGCATAAGCAGCCGTTTGCGAGTTCGAGAAATTCTTCGGATTGCTCTGCAGTCGGATCATCAGCGGAGGAGACGTTGATCGTTTTTGCTATGATGACGATGAGATTGGCGTAGCTACATAGTACAGGAGTCGCGTGTAGCCACCTTCTATGTCCTGTGCATCGTCAGTATACGAAAAGATTGACAAGGAAAGGGTTGCACACCGCCGTGTCTCCAAATTCATTCATGATCACTGCTATACGGTATCCGTGCCTTTCTGTCAAGATACGCCTTCAGAATATAAGCTAATGCGATCTAAGATAGCGAGTCAAAGCTTACTTGAGTAGAGTGGATTTTCCTGCTCCCAAGAATCCGCATATTATTGTTAAAGGCACGCGAACTGAAGGAAGTGGATCAACGTTAATTTCTGGAATAGTTGAAGCTTCGATGAGGGTTCTAAAAATCGTCGATCAGGTGTGAATATTGATTTTTTAGAAACTGGACTTGCGGTGGCTCCTCATCTGAGTCACTAAAAGACATGGCAGTGGTATGTGAAAAACAACTAGATAAAGTACAGGTTTAAAGAAGAAATCAATATTCAGAAATGCAATGACGTCCGATGGCAATACCGTTCCAGCCATCAGCTTATTGCGGCCCGGGAATTACACGTGATGCTGTGCTAATGTATCCCGTATTTAAAGTCTTTTAGCAGCCCAAGGTTAGTTTCCGGTTTACGGTATCGCTCGCCTCTTTCTTTTTACTTTCACTAGGACACGTAATCTCAGCTTTTCTCACCGCCTTACTCTTATCAATGGCTACACAGCTGACAGACGAGCAAGTTAAGGCCGTTATCCAAGGTCCAGTAGATATCGAATGGAGGTGAGCATTTCATTCTCTCGCGATTCAATACAGTCGCGTTGATCATGGTCATATGTTTGCACTTTTAGATACGAAATGCGAAGAGAATGTCAGGAAATTCTTCCTGGTCTTCTACTCGGTCCCTTTGTCGCCTCCAAATCTCTGGAGACTCTCGTCAATCTAGGTGTTACACACATGTGCGTGAATTTCGGTCGTGAGGCATCGTTATTTATTCTCTCAAAGGCTGACGCGTTTATCAGAGTTTGTATTCGTGATGCCAAAGAAGCGTTCTCAGTAAAGCCGCGTTTTCCAGAACGCTTCCAATATATGGTTTTGGACGTGGAGGATAATGAGGAACAGAACTTGATTCGTTTATTCCCCGGGTGTGTCTCTTTCATCAATGTTGTCCCTACTTATAGTTAAGGACCTGCTTCAGCGCCAAAAACTTTATTGATCAAGCAATCAATCAAGGAGGTCGCGTCCTTGTCCACTGTAATGGTGAGCCATCTGCCAAAAAAAAGGCAACACCATGGGAGTGAACAAATTGCAATCCAGGCGGAATATCTTTATCGCCAGCATTTGTCGTCATGTTTGTCATGCAGCATTACCAGCTATCATGGGAGGATGCTCTACATTTCGTACAGAATCGCCGCTACTGCATCTCACCTAACGGAGGGTTTATGACCCAGATCAAGGTCCGCCGTACTTTATAGTTCCTTTGATGATTAGTGGTTGATGGCTCTAAATATAAACAGGAGTACGAAGCCATTTATAAGGCAAACGTTGCCCATGCCGCATTCCCTCCAGCCCAACGATCGGTAGTTCGCCGCAAGCGCTCAGAAGATGACGAAGACGATGAACGGTGCGCCCTTCCAGTTCTGCGTGATGTTAGCTATACTGAGGGTCATATTACAGAATGGATGATCGGAAACGACCTCTGATGGACGACGAGGATGCAATGGAAACATAACCATTCCGATTGTACTCCTGTGTTTTATTCCCTTTCCGATTCCCTTGCTTTTTTATCTGTAAGTAGGCTGGATTATGTATGCGCTGTTGATCCACAATACCCTCTACCATAAATTCTTCGCATTGCTCCATATTTGGGATTTAAAGTATGCTCTAATGTTACAATGATTTTATTTTGGCCTTTTCCTTCTCTTGAATAACGCGTTTCGTGTGGACATCTGTAAACTGAGTCAGCCTCATTTTGATAAAGCGGAAGGGCAATAAAAACCTTTGCGTTTCACAAATGCTTCGACAGAGATACCACCGAAGACAACAGCGGCACCTAACCACTGACCCATCGTGAGCTTATGGTTATAAACGATCACAGAAAGGAGCATCGTAAATAATTTACGAGTGAGGGTGATCGTCCTATATTGACAGTCAGTATACGGAAGATAGTAAGTGAAGCTGAGACCTACACTAGTGTAAGGGAGCCAAAGTGTTGAAGAGTTTCGAAGATGAACAATTGACCAAGTGCACCGGTCAATGCGAATTGTGCCAGTGGAGAAATGATACTGGGGTGTTCCTGGATGAATGTCAAAGCACCCATCAATTCTGATTGACCTCCTTCTGAAGGATGAATAACAGGGATATATGGAAGAGGAAGAACAGAAAGGAATGTCGTCAAAAGGGTGCAGAAGATGTTTATCCAGAACATCATTTGTTGGCCAGTGACTTTATGCCTAGTGAAGATTTCGTCTTGCGTAGAGTTGGTAGCACCGTCGAGAGCGAGATTAATAAGGAGGTATGATATTCCAATCAGGTTAGCGTAAGGAGATTGGCTGCCGTTTGCTTGTGATTTGCCTTTTTTCTTGTCATCACCCATACCCATGAATATAGTTATCCCAACAGTGACCAGCAGAACGACGAGGTACTTGTGGGGAGCAAATTTACGACGGTATAATAGGACATTCATAATCATGACAGGTACGAGCTTGCAGGATTTTCCGAGGACCATAGCGGGGTATGAGATGTACGATAAAGCTGCGAATCCGAACGGTGCCGCCGATGTAATGAATACTGAGCACTGAAGATACCGAAGGAGAAGGTCTTTACGAGAAAAGCGTATTGCTGGATTTCCAGCGTGTTTGCCATGAGCTTTACCATTGTGAACTTTGCCGTTCGTTGTTGCAGACCCATTCGCTGCGGCGGGTTCAACGTGTTCCAATCCTAGGTTTTGAGAGAGAGTAGTATTTGGTTTCTTTCGCAGGATGATATACACCAAGGCCGATAATGAGCTCAGCGCGCTTTGACATGTTCCCAAGAACAGGGCGGACTTGAACTTGTCAGATTTGCCGTCTATAGATTTGAAGGGTACTGATACTAAAGCAAAGTCAATAAATGAAATATTCTTTTCATATGTGAGCTCATACATCGCTCTTGCGCTATAGCCCACAGCTACACCGACCAATCAGCCACCAACTATCTGGGTAACTTGCTGTTCTGCCTACCAAGAACATAGAATATACACCAGTGACACATAAAATAAGCCTAAGAGTGTAAATATCAGAAAGATTATCCTTGTGGAAGAGTAAAATAGCGACTGACCGGACAAAGGACATGTCTAAGGGGAGAAGGTAAGAAATAGAGAAAAGAGAGGGTATAAGTTAGTGTTATAAGTGTTGTGTGCTGGCCCAGGATCCCCGGAATAATTAGCACAAGTGATCGAGAAGATCAAACTGACGTGTAGCCCTAACCTTAGTCACACATTCCTTAAAAGGCAAACTCGAATTTCAATTTACATTTTGATTGACCGGATCCGGCCGAACTGAGTCCATTGCTTTTCTCTCACTAACCACATCTTTGTATCTCAGCTTCCTCATCTGATTTTCCATACTCTTCTTTACATGCACACTGCTGAATTTCTCATTTCCGAACGAGCTACCTTTGACAAGTATCTTTCTTCCAATGCGTCTTGGGATGAAGTACCATCCAAACAAGCGCGCACCGTTATTGGGGAGGTTTTAACCGAAGAGGAAGAAGAGGATCTTCCAGGGCGTCTTTTTCCTTACAAAAGTGCAACTCTCGACGAGGAACAGAAATTATCTGCCTCTTTGTTATCGCAGAGTAACTCATTCGATGGGCCAGGAACACATAATCTTTACAAATCTCCACACATCATTCCTTCTTCTGCTTCTTCTGCTTCACAAGCCACTAGTCTATCAGCGTCACCCGCGGCTGCCTTTCTCTCTTTCTTCTCAAGCCCTGTCCAAAATACTGCAAAGCCAGACGATGAAGGCCAGGTAGTGTCTGGATATACTTTAGGCAGCATTATTGGGTATGGGGGTTCCTCAATCATTCGACGAGCTTCTTCGTCATCCGGGGCCATAGCTGCAGTTAAAATTATCCGTCGATCCGATCTAGTAAAGGCTGGGAACGCCCCACAAGCTCGCAAACGATTACAGCACGAAGCCGCGGTTTGGGCTTCTCTGAGTCACGAACACATCCTTCCTTTATTCCAGGCGGTACACACTACATATGCCGATTATTTCTTCACATTATACTGTCCCGTCGGATCATTATTCGATATCCTTAAGCGTGATGGCAATCCTGCACTTCCACAAGACGACGCCGGTATGATGCTGAGGCAAGTCGTAAGGGGATTGCGATATCTCCATGAAGACGCAGGATACGTTCATCGAGACATCAAGCTGGAGAACATCCTTGTTGACGACACTGGTGTTTGTAAAATAGGCGACTTTGGAATGAGTCGTAAAATAGGTTCCCTTGAAGACGACGATGACGAAAACCCTGAAGAGCACGAATTTAACCACACTCTGCAACGAGCAGTGTCGTTGGCAGCTCCGAACAGAAGGCACACAAAGAGTAATTTCCCGCTTAATCAGACACTTAACCGCCACAGCAGCACACGCCACCGCAACTCTACATCCACCGTGGAGCCTGTACATGCCATGCAACCTGGTTCACTTCCGTATGCTGCTCCGGAACTCCTACTACCTCAAACCTCCGACGCATTGAAACCTCACCCTAGCCAAGATATTTGGGCTCTCGGTGTGATGCTTTACACCCTTTTAACTGGATCTCTTCCCTTCTTTGACTCATTTGAACCAAGGTTACAGATGAAGATACTTTCGGGTTTGTCATGTTCTATTTTTGTTACTCGACTTAGCATTGACATGCAAGTCTGTAGGCACTTACAAAGTACCTGAAGATATTGGACGAGGAGCCGAAAGGATTCTTAAGGGCTGCTTGGATCGATCTGTAGCAAATAGGTGGACTATATCTATGGTCGATGAAGTGGCCTGGGGAGTTGGGTGGGGTGCAGAGGGTGACGATGCTACGCCCACCGAGACACCAGAAGATTCGCAGCTACAAAGCAAGGGCTCCTCATCTCGTTCACGCTCTCGTCCACAAATAGGCGATATTGCTGTGCCTCCTGGAATTGATTGGCAACAGGATGGACCCAGGTCAATGCCTTCCCAGGATTCTGCCTCCCGTCGATCTACTTCCCGCACAAAGAGATCACTTTCCAGAGCGCCCACTCTCACGGACAGGTCGCTATCCTCAAGAGGTCAGAGTAGAAGTGTTTCAAGACATCCACGAGGTTTTTCACCGGCACCATCCCGTTCCAGAGAACCTCTCCCTCCAGTCACTATGACCAGCCCTGTGTCAGCCTCATCTAGTGATGCATTCAACCCTATGTTTAAAGAATCTGCACCGGTGTCGTCACCTTCTCCAATACAAAGGGGACGCAGACAAAACAAGTACAGTCATTTCAATTCAAGGTCGCCGAGTCCTAGTATGGTACCAACCACTCCTCTTGATGGTGTTGCGGTCATTCCTCCTGATACTTTGTTGGAGCAACCTGAGGACTTGCATTTGGATGGAGAGTCGTCGAGGGGCCGGGCGACTTTGCGCTCCCCTCTGGGCAGCGATAAACCAAACCAAAGCAGCCTCAGGTTCGAAGAAAGACTGAGCGACTGGACCTCACAAGAATCTGAGCTCGAGCTGGGTCGGGACTTGTCGTCTATCGCATTTGTGTCCAGGAATGAAGATGTCCTTCCTGACGAACCACCGGTCAAGAGCACAATGCATCATGATTTTAGCCGGCGACAGAGACCATTTAGTACATCCCCCATTGCTGGAGATCGCTTACAGCCTAACACAAAAATAACTGCGGAATGTTTCTTGAACAATTCGCCACCGTCAATCTCGACTGCGGCCAATATGATGCTTCGAAGTCGAAGTGCAGAAATTGGTCATCGTTAAAGATAATCACTGGATACTGAATACGACAACAGTCTTTTGTTACATTGAATCACTCATGAGGATTATTGAACTTTGCCATTGTGTAATTATTCCTAACTCTTTCTTTCTCTCTTTTTATTTTCTTTGGCCTTACTTATTTCATGCACCATGCTTAGTTCTCTGTACATATGTCGTTCGTTGTATTTTTAGTGCGACTTCATAAAACTACCTCTAGCCTAATGCCTTTCTTGTAACAAACAAATCTATACCCCACCTTCTACGTACCACATGTACACCCGCATGTCATACCAATTAACATATGTATATATCTGACTGTTTATCATAACATTGTAATTATTGTAAGCGTTTGTTTGATCATTCTTTCAGTCAGAATTATATCAACTCTCTATTGCACATATGTATCCTGACATTAAATACACACTGAACCAAACCAGTAACCCACCGACTCCCCAAGGATTTAAGCAACCATGGGGTCCCCCACTACATTAATGGATATATCGTCTTCTGTGTTTGTCTGTGACGCGCGAATTTTGTCTGCCCGACGTTGGTCGGACTTTGCTTGTAGCACATCGAGTTCGGCCTGTAGTTTCACCTGTGATGCGAAAAGGACGGCAAAAAGACGAGCCGCGCGTCAAAATATGGAAGGCCAACGACGATAAAACTTATACTAACCGTCTTCTCCTGAACTTCGGATAGAGAGAATATGGAATAAGGATTTGGTATTGGCTCTGTTGACTTTTTGCCTATGGACACACGGACGCGCCTTGGTTAGCAACTTTTGTGTTTTCTTGAATCTTGGATAGTAGGGTGCACATACCGAACGCGGCTTGGTGAAACACTTCGTTCATCCAGTCATGATTACGCTTATACCGTGCAAGTGCCAGGGTTCGCGTAGAGATTTGGTCGATTTCGTCTATGATTCGAAGGTGGTCTATTAACACACACGACAGGGTTGATCTCCGAGTTTCCGATCTCACCTCCCGAGTCATCCTCCTCCAAAACTCGCGGTGCAGGTGGACGCTAAGCCACATATTGATAAAAACAACAATGAAAGAGTTTCGAATAAAATTTACTAACTGAACCACCTGTTGGGTCCCTCTGTGCCGCGCGCTCCTGTTGTCTCTCGCGTTCTCTTCTTCGTTCCAAAGCCTCCATGTTATTGTTCTGTTGTTGAAGCATGGCTTGCTGTTGAGTGTAACTCATCCCCAGTCCTATTGTTGCTGGTGGCGGTCCGGAAACTGCGTGTAGCTGGGCACCTGGTGGGTAGACTTTCTGGCCAGCTTTGTCTCCTGCGACGTAAACGGGTGGTTCGCTGACCTGGCGGAGAGGGTAGTTGCGTACGGGTTGGGTGAGCATGGCGGGAGGGACGGCTATAGGAAGAGCGGGAAAGAGATCAGCATGATGCTAATTAAATGGGCATGAATAGGTCCGTCGGTGGTTGGCGACTCACGTGTTTGGGGGCCTCGCGTGTAGTGGGCAAGAACGAATTGAGGATTTCCGCCCTTGATGATACGGTATCGTCTGCGAAGACGCGACGCGTTTGTATCAATGGAGTGATTGGGAATATAGCCACATTTTGCTTCGCATATTTCAAGTTCCTAGTCCACGAACGTCCACGGCGAGTACATATGAAATATATGCATGATAAAAACAAAGGAGGAAGCTCACACGTTGGCCAAGAGGGATGGTAAATTTAACCTCGGGTTCGAGAAAGCGGATGCCGTCGATCGGATAAGGAGAATTGGGCGGAAGATAAAGGAGTAAGATTGTGCCATCTGTTGGAATAGAATTGGTAATTAGTTTCTAAGAAAGAATCTGGGGAAACAGACCCATTGGTTTGTCTATGAAACCCCAAGAAAAGGGCACGGTCATGGCCATGCTTGCGCCTCTGAGAAGAAGACTGGCGGCGTTTTCATAGTTGAGATCGCGCTGGGAGGGGAGAGGGTCGGGATAACGAAGACAGGCGCCCTCGAGCTGTGCTTGTTGAAGATGAGCCATGCTGGTAAAGTAAGTAGGCGCCGGTCAACCCGTCAACCGGCAACCAACATGGATTTCCTCTGTTTGGTCACACAACAAACACAGTTTCTTCCTCGCAAAATATCTTTCAAAGAGCTTTCTTCATAAGATATTTATTTGGTATCAGTTTGTAAAGGTTTGTAAAGTCTTCCCCGGTCCCCTTTTCCCGTCACAATTAACTGTCTTCATGAGTCTTCCATTTATCGTTCTTCCTGGATTTTCTCTTTGTAAGTCTCTGTGATTTCTATTAGCTGGCAGGATCATAGAGCTCACTTGATCTACACAGCTTATCATGCAGACTATCGATGTGAATCCTTCTGCTGAGATACCCCTGGATGTACTCCAAGTCATCTTCAAGAGTCTCACCCCGCATGATCTGGCCATTTGCTGCCGTGTCAACAATCCAGTCTATACTTTGGCTCATGAAGCTCTCTACAGAGATTTACGCCCAACAAGGCGCAACGTTATGCGCCTCTGCCTCAAGCTCTGCAACGAGCCTGATCTTGCATACCGCGCACGGTCCTTCACACTCTGCGACCGCGGCGTCGACATGTATCTTGGCATTATCTCGGATGCTTTGGTCAAGCTGAGTCGGCTGCATACTCTAGTCCTCTTTATCGGGCCTTTGAGCTCGTGGATCCTGCCTCGTGACAACCCACCTGCCTTTACGCTACGCACATTCACGTCCGAATTCTTCCTGGACGATTGTCTGGTCTCTTTTTTACAGAACCAGAATTCTCTCAGACACATCACACTGTCTGTTCCAAAGGATCCTGCTCTCGTTCATTTCGTCCGACCCCATTTATTCCCTCACCTAAATTCCATATTTGCTCCTATGTCCGTGGTAGAAGCCATCATTCCTGGTCGACCTGTTCGCAATGTGATTTCATACGACACAGATTCTCATCCACCCCCGTCAATATCGTGCTTGTCCAACTCAACTTCCCCCCGCGGTATTCAACGACTAATGCTTAATTATGTATATCTTCTAAGCGTACGATGCGAAGAGCTGGCACTTTCAACTCCAAATCTGATTGACTTTACCATTGATGCAGATACCGTTAAACCGGATGATGAAGAAGTACGTATCGATTATTGTTTATATGTTCGACCAATTGTACTTATTCAATTTCTGGCAGATGATAGATTACCTGACGGACTGGATTGAAGAATACCTATCATATGCTAGGACGTTAGAGTGCTTGACTATCCGCTTCCATCCTGCTCTCTCGGTGACACCTTGTCAGCAGATAGATTTCTCGGACATGATCACCACCATATTCGCTGCGTCATCTAAACTGCATCATGTCATTATTACGTTTCGTGGGTTCAAGGCAAAATATGTTTGTAAAATGGTGCCAGGCCAGGACTGGTATATCGTTAATGATTGATTTTGATTATCATTTTCGTTGTTGTGATTGAGATTTAGATACATCAGCTCGTTGGAAGAGGTTAGAAGTTGCTGCTGTTTTTCTGCGCATATACAACCACAGAGACGTCCAAGTCTTCCAAGACGGCTTGTGTCTGTTCCCATGGTACACCAAATTTCCCTGAATTGAATCGACTACTCTACATATAAGGATCATTTTCAAAAGAGAAGTGCGTAATACGAAACAGACCATGCATGCAAAGGTTTCCTATCTACATTCTGCGCGATGAGATCCAGCACTGCAGTCTTTGTAGCTTCCAATATCTCTGCTGGGGAGTCTTTCCGTCTGCCATAGGCTCGAGAAGTAAAGAGGCAGGCGATGTCATGGTTCTGACCAGATAACAGTAAACAAGTGCCGATCAGCGAAGCACCGTGTTTTACACAATGAGCTCGATATCGCTCGTACTGAGCTGGATATTTATTGCGGAACGCTAATGCAATACCACTTCCCCAGGTTCCTTGGGTGTTGCATGCGTGCACAAGGATCGTGTTGGGTGGCGAGGCAAAAAGATCGCCAACTATATGGGTGATACTATTGGACATAAAGGAAGAATATTGCAGAAACACGACGCGTCCTCGTGTTCATTACTGACTGCGCGTCACCGAGGGCTCTGACCTGCCCTGAACGAATAGTTATAACTAAGGCATCCTGCTTGCTTTCTTTTCTCTGGGCCGCCTAATAGGCAAGCCCCCTTTTGCCTGGAGATGTAGTGTGTTCACTCTCTGATCCCAGGTTTGTACTGTTCGTCCTCGTATACCCGTCCTTCAAGCTCATTATTTTTCCATAGGACTAGATGGTCCCCTGCTTTCAATATTCATAAGTAGGCAGAGAAACATTCTCCTCAGCTGGGCAACCGTTGGCATACTGTATGTGATACTTCTTTGTTGTCTGTGTCGTCTTTTCTTATGCTGGATATAGAAATGGCCCAAGGCCGTTCGATGTGCCTCAGCGAGTAGGCGTGCTCATATCTCGCTATCAGCACGCTTATTCGTTGTACTCTATTCGCGCTCGTGTCGAGAGACTCGGACGAGGAAAGAGCTTTTAAAAAATCAAATATCCCAGGCCATGTTCATCACACGCGTAGTGCATTTTAGAGTCAAGCAAACTATTTTGTCTCTTCCGCTTTTCTGTATGAGGCGGTTTGGTTTTACATCAATTATAATCAAACTGTTTCTGCTTATTTCTGTGTGATTTCTCTCTGAGCTAAACCTTCATTCTGTAGCATTTATTATGGGCAATAAGGAGAAGGTTTATCTAGTTGAAGCGCATTCATCAACAAGTGAAGACAGCAGGTCCTATGAATGGCTGGATATTAGTAAAGCAAAACAAATGCAGCAATCTGGAAATTCACCAGGGGCAGTGTAGCTTGACAGGCCAAAGAGTGATGTAACGATTCCTGGAGATGAGGGGGTGTATGCACCAGGGAAGCTAACCGTTGCTGGAGTCTTGGGGGACGACGACCCTTGGATGTTGAGTTGAGCGCAGCTCATCTATACATGGGAATATAATGAGTGATGCATGTGTGGATCCAAAAGGTCCAAAAAAGTACTTACATAGAATTGCGCTCCTGGGTAAGATGTCGCAGATTGAAGAGCTATACATATACATGTCGTGTAAGTTGCCGCCTTTATTGAAATTGGTTAAATACTTACCAATGGCTTCAGCGCGGAATAAATATTGACCAGACGCCAGACAAGACGGGATAGTGAATGTAGCGTTCCCGCCGTTGATGAACAGGAGGTCGGATCCCCATTGACCATTGTTGTATCCCATTTCACCAATTTTAAACCATTTTAGACCAGTAACAGTGGACTGGGTCGCAGATGGGATAGCAGCTCTGTTCAAAGGCGTTTTCAGTTACAGAACATTTTGGCCTTTTTTATATTTTTACTTACAAGTATGCGAGGACAGGGCCTATCAAGATATCGAAGGGTGAGTGTTTCTGTGGAATTATCGAATTTTCCGAGTTTTAATTCACCTTTGTTAGTGGGGTCAATAGGGTCAGATGGATCTGGGCCGAGATATCCAGCAGGGCTGCGGTGAAATTGTGCTGTGATTTGGTCGCCACCCTTGACTGGTATGACTGTAGTGGAAACTGGTTGGATGAATCCGGTGTTGCAAATGATGTTGTTTGATGTAAGATCGGTGATTGGCTATGAAGCGGGTGAAGTAGGGGGAAAAACTGAGGATCTTATACATGTGAAAGCGAAATTGTTTTGTTCTTACGTTGTTGGAAGCAGGAACACGAACACCTACAGCATGCCCTTGGTCGACGCCGTTCACGGAGACAGCCTGTGTTAGAAAAGAGTCGCCTGAGCTTCAATCGAATACGACATAATTTTATTGAAGGATTTGACGCACAGAGAAAACGGTCTTAGCGGCCGCTGATCCAGCAAGGACAACGAAGGACAGTAAAGCTTGGGGTTGCATCCTACTGGTAAGTATTTTTTGGAAGGGGAGTAAAATGTTTGACGGAACTCATCTGCACCTGCTATCATCTTTTATACTATAGCTATTGAATTATAATCGGCTGCCGTTCCTATATGAAGCTAGAAGACTCAAGTGCCAATGCGTCGGCTTGTTTTGACAATGACATGGTGTGCGTATTTTTGCCGCCGAACGGATATATGCGCCTTTGGACGATCATATTGCAAGAAGGACTATTCCTGGACCGCTATAGAACTATCTTCTGGTCATGTTGTTGTTATCACTTGTGTTTGTGGACCATGAGGTTTACATGCCGAATACCATCGTTTTGAAGTCAGAAGGATGTAAAACGAATACTACACCAAACAGATTGTCAGCGAAGATGAAGCGAGGAAGATTTGTTGATCCTCAAACGCAAAGTTTTGTCATGAAATTTCTTGCAGAACTGGAAATAACATACATGGTGCGCTTGCTGAAGGCTATTAATCGGACAGCAGGTTTATTCTACGCGTTTCCCTCCTGTCCTAAGTCTGGCCCTTACAACATCATTTCCCGTCATCTGGGCCAAAACAGACTCTTATACTACTATGTCGGCTTCAATATGCCTGTCCTCTTTTCTGGACGAGGAACGGTCACTGCACATTTGTCAACGAACAGATGGTGTGGTTTGGGCCTTTTCATAGGATTGTTCGGAAAAATCGATCCTTAAGTACGTGAATGACTTTGACTGCCGTTCTCTCTCTATTTTTGAGGAAGCTTCATTGATCCGAAGTAGGAAGAAAGAGTTGAAAACGATTGAATGAGGGTAAAAGTAGAGCAGCAACGGACGCGTTCCGGCCCCTGACATCATTCTTGCCAAGGAAATGCTTTCCCCCACAATTTCTTACCCCGTGATTCCCCGCAAATTAGTGTGGCGTCTACCTTGGCTCTTTTTGTAAATTAGCAAGCTCTCTCTCTTGAACTTGAAAAATCTTATTTTTAATCACATTTGAGTTTGGGAGCTGAGAAAGAAAAGAGCTTATGATTGTGTGTGTGTTTCAGAAAGAAATGGAATTGCAAGTTGAATTCAAGTGGATGGGAGATAAGTATACATGGAAGATGATTCGAAAAGGTACTACTATTACAAATGCAAAGTTCGAAGAGCCATAAACATACAATACCTATATCTTTTGAAGGTATTAAAACTTGAACCGTCTCATCACAAATTACAGGCATTGGCTATACTATTAAAGAAACCCATGTCAATCAACGGAACAGTGCGGGCAAATATTCGGACGTACGTAGTCATTCGATTTAACGCATGTGTACGGGGAAGCACAGGCCGTAGCACCAGAGTAGCTACGTCGACCCATCTGTTTAGTAAAAAAAATTGTGCAAAACGGAATATCCTCATACCCAGTACCTCCGCACTGTCCATAGTGGGCAACTGACCCAGCCGAGGAAGTCGAAGAACTTGAACTTGCTGGAGCAGAGGAGGAGACGGTGGTTGGTGCTGGCTTTACGGTGCTGGAGGTTGGTGCTGGTGCTGGTGAGTTGTTTCCGCTGCAGCTGAATACCGAAGGTCCTGAACGACATAATTGTTCAGGTAAGATCATTTTATATATAAAGATCCTTACCTGGAATGGTGTAACTTTGCAAGTTGTTGTAGATGTTGACAGTAATACCAGGATCCGATCCTAAAATTTTAGCTCGTTAGGCTGACTATAATTTCTCTCCGTGTAGTACATACCTTTGTAAGCGCCCGGGAAACTCACTGTAGCAGGACTTGTGCTACCTCCGCCAGTCACATTAATCTGGGCGCATTCCATCTGAGTATAAAATCCTTTAGCATGTACAGGAACGTTGAGTAAGGAAGAGACTTCTTACGTAGAGCTGTGCTCCTGGATATGTCTCGGCACCATGAAGAGCTGAAAAGAGGTTAGATGCTGCAATAATGAACCATAACTATGAGTGTACCGTACCTATCAGCTCCACGCGAAGTAAATATTGTCCAGCAGGAATGCAGCTTGGGATAGTAAAGCTGACTTTGCCTTGATTGGCAATTAGTTTGTCAACTGCCCACTGACTTCCGTCTAAACCGTCGTGGTAGATCTTGAACCAGTTCAAGCCAGTTACAGAGCTTTGAGTGGCATCGTTGACCTTTGCCCTGGCAGACGAAACTAATGAATATTTATGTAAGGATAATAGATGCAAGAAAAACTTACATGTAAGCAAGGATTGGTCCTTTATGCGATGGGTCGATAGGGTCTGCAGCATCTCCCGTCCCTGCGCTAGTGAGGGTGTGATGCCATTCAGCGGTAACTTGAGTGCCAGCGGGTACAGGAATGACCGTTGTCGAGATTGGCTGGTGGTAAGGGTTGATTCCACCATTGCAAATAACATCGTTAGACGTCACATCTGTGATGGGCTTACGAATGGCAAGAAATCAGAATGTTGAGTGCGTAAAATATATTTGTATCACTTACTCCGTCGTAATCAGGAACACGAATTCCATTAAGATGACCTTGCGAGACGCCGTTTACCCATAGAGTCTAATGGGAGGACATGAGGGACCCTGTGGAAGATGAGTCAACAGATGCTATACCTGGAAGATAGAATGGGCAGCAGCTGAATTGGCGAGGAAGAGTGCAGAGGCAGCAAATGCACTGGACAGCTTCATGGTGAGCGAGCTCAGTGACCGAAATTATATCGAACATGATGCTTTTATACTTCAGCTTCAGCATTCGATACATGACCATGACGAGCAAGCCGAGGAGAAGTCAAAATAAGCCACAAAAACAGAGCAAACTAATAATAGATTGTGAGAAAAAGGTGGATTATAAGCCTTTCGTTATTCGATGTCAGAGTCAACTTGACCCTTGAGACTTTTCAAGTTAACGCGTGAAATTCGGTGGTTGTTCCACGTAGTAGTCGCATAGGCGGGCATGTGGCTGAGAACACAAAATAAAATTTAACCGCTAAGTATCCGAGGTTCATAGTCCTTTGAAAATTAAGGTAATTCAAGGAAGTCTCGCTAGATCTGAATTCTTAGCATCAATATAAATCCAAAAGACACCAGAGATCAGCTGATTACTCGGATGATGAAATAGAGACTAGGCGTCTTATTCAAATCTTCGGAAGATGTCCATATTGACCTATTCGCATATTACCGTAGTTTATCCTAAATTGTGCCAAAAAGGTTTCGTTCAAGTTCCGTCTTGATTCCTGAAGATGATCGGCACACGAGCTGGGGAAAGAGGCTACAGTGCCTTAAATTTCACCTAGAAGCATCACGTTTTGCGTTGTACCGCGTCAGCTCGAACAGAAGGTTAACCGGTGCCGAATCCTCGCACTTTAGCCTCGTTTCATTGGTCTTAATTCAGAGTTGCAAAGAAACGGTTAGATGAGAAGTAAAAAATCTGGAAGTAATACATTTTTGGATATAAACGTTGTTATTACAAGCATTGGCTATACTACATGATGTCGATGATGTTAGAGTCGGATCGATTTTCAAGTATGCTTGAAGACTTACCCATTCGTTCGATTTGGTGCAAATGAAGGGTGATACACACAATGTTGGACCGCTATAGCTATCGAAGAAAGAAGTCGTCAATATCTCAAATATAACTCACATAATAAGACATACCCAGATCCGCCGCATTGTCCATACCGAGGGACTGTCCCTGAAACTCCGGTAGTGGTTGGTGTAGCGGAAGTTCTTACTGTTGTTGACGAAGACTGGATAGTAGTAGAAATAGCGGAAGTCCTTACGGTCGTCGACGATACAGGAGCCGGGGTGTTAGAATCGCCGCAAGTGAACACCGAGGGCCCTAAGCAATACATTGTCTCATAAAAAGGCAATAACAATGATAAACACTCGAACTAACCTGGAATAGGGTAGCTCGTAGCACCGCCGTAGAGGTTGAATTTAATTCCGGGGTCAGAACCTGAGGATGTGTTAGCTGGAACTAGTTCTCGAATAACATATGTGCCTTACCAGAATAGGCGCCCGGGAAACTGACGGTGTTTGCCGGCGAGGTGTTACCGCCCCCGGTAATCTGAATTTGAGCACACTCCATCTGCAAAAAGAATAGGTACAAGGAGTATGAACAGTTTTAAAAAAAAGACGAACATATAACTGAGCTCCTGGGTAAGTTTGAGCACCATGGAGAGCTAATGTAGGGGGTTCATGAGTACGTGAATCCAGTTGCTAAAAAAACTCATGCCTACCAATGAGTTCAACGCGCAGCAAGTATTCCCCAGCAGGAATGCAGTCTGGAATAGTGAAGGATACCTTGCCCTTGTTTGTGATTAGACGTTGGACAGCCCATCCAGAAGAATCAAGGCCGTCATGATAGATCTTGAACCATTTCAAGCCTGTAACATCTGTTTGTAGAGCAGATGGAACCTTAGCGCTGGAAAAAACAATGAAATCAACTGGGTTGAATTATAAGGAGAATAACTGAATGAAGGTATTCACAGGTAAGCGAGGATGGGACCGTTATGCGATGCGTCAATAGGGTCTGAATTATCACCACTGTTGCTGGTAAGAGTGTGATGCCATTGGGCAGTCACTTGTGAGCCACCAGGTACTTTGATTACGGTCGCTGAAATTGGCTGGTGATACGGGTTTATGCCACCATTGCAGATAACATCGTTCGATGTGACGTCAGTTATAGGCTATAATGAATGCATGAAAAATCAAGGGAAGCACTTGAAAGCACAAAACACATACACCATCGTAATCTGGTACGCGAATACCATTCAGACGACCTTGAGAAACACCATTCACATACAATTCCTGGAAGATTGTGTGTGCAGAAACGGCGTTGATTGTCAAAAAGAGAGATACGATAGCTGCTGAGGTCTTCATGATAGCGACTCGAGCGAGGTCGACGGAAGGGCAATTCTACGCTCTTTTATACAGCAACTGTCCACCTTCTCTGTATATTCGCGTCAATATCGGGGGAAATCGCTCATACTTCTTGAAATTTGTGGTGGGGAATAAGCTTGAATAAGCACTTGCACCCAAGTAATTAGCGAATGTTACCCCATGGTTTCTTGGCGGTCTTGATTTTTGATGAGCGGGGCAAAAAATGAAATCAGTGTTACGAAGACCAGAGCTGAACCGCAAAAGAGCCGAAGAACCTTCGCGTTCCAACTTCCCTGCGTGTCCCTTGTCGACAGTGCGCAAGATTGTGTTCGATACTATGTACGGCTAAAGCTAGCTGGGCAATGAGAAGAGCGCTGATCACAGAGATACCTTAAAATAAAATAAGCGCGGAAAATAAGCACGAGTCGGATTGCCGGTGCTATGACGGGAACACTAAAAAACGCATGCGAGCATATGCGCCGGATCCTTCAATATGATAAAACTTCGGGAAATAATTACAAATAAGGCAGAAGATATTTGGATCGACGGAGTCTATTGCGTCGTTCGACAGGTTGCGCTTGTTTCACCGACATCGGTGAAGAACCTAGGACGATGACCGCACCATGTATCAATAACCCAAAATCCATACAAGGTGGCGAAGTGCAAGATAAATAGACGCGTGAATCCATAGCCTTAAATAAACCAAGGCATGTTTGGACACCGGCAGGTTTTAAAGAAGACCCTCAAGGATGAAGACCTTGGGATACCGCTGTGAGCTCCTTACGACCCATGGAGCTACATAAACAGACCCGGTGGAGTCTAGAAAAAAAAGCCGCACGTCGGGTTTTCAAGGTTCCCATAGATCTTGAGGGCCGATCGTCCTAGTCCTGGCCTGCAATTGCGATTCTTCTATTAGGCGCTCATCATGAACGACGAAGGAGCCTTTGCATCCATATCGATATCAGTTATCTCTCCAGATGACTTGCCCCTTCGCCCATTTTTCTCCCCACAGCGCTCTTTTATGGTACTTCTTTCGTGCTTCCTTGAATTCGTTGATAAATTCATCAACCTCTCTTCCGGATCTTGGTGTGCCCGTTCCCGATTCGTTAAAAGGTGCGCTAGGAGTTTGCTGTATGAATGATGAGGCAAGAGCCTCAGATACCTCATCCTGAGCTGTGGTGCTGTGTCGAAGCCGCATCAAAAGAAATTGGGGGGTGAACCTCTATTTACCATGTTAATCACGCTCATTTTCATAAGAAAGATCCACCGCACCTGATAGACCTCTTTTTGTTCTTTCTCCAGTTCTTTCCACCTCGCTTCCAAACTCTTAGCCTCGTCAAAAGCATCTTTCGTCTCCGCTCGTAGGTCGTATAGTCGTTGTTGCAAAGCAAGATTGTTTTCTACGGTCACTCCTTGAGGATACTGGTCTTAGAATTATCATTTATTATCATACTTACTCGCGATTGCTTCGTTTGCCATGCCTAGTTCTGATTGAGATTTATACAAGTCCTTGACATATCCTAAAGAATGAAAGACAGCTTGAAAGTATGTGGGATCAGAAAGTAGGTCCTCAAGATCCTGGCGGCTGGCGTCGACTTTAGTCCATTGTAATGTCATCCACAATGAAAAACCACCTACGTTAAATGAGCCAACTCAGGAAAATCATGTGCTAATGATGATTCCATGAAGTTAACTGACTGAATTGCGAGTTCTCTGGATAGATGATGGTGGTTACTGTACACAGTTGGAGTTGGACCGTCCGCGTTACTCTAAAGCAGATCGTGACTTGAAGGATCAGTGATATCCCAAAAAGAACTTTAATCATGCATTTAATCATGGCTTTCGTCTTTCCTGGCGACCATGTCCCAGCCCAACACGTTAACCTCAAGCTCGGGCCTGGTCTTTTACTTTCTCAAACATCAAATACATCTTCCGATAGGACCAATTCGACAGTAATTGCAACTCGTGCAGGAGAATTAAACCATTCCACGAATCGTAGCAAATGGTGGATCGAGAGCAATTCACGACGCGTGCGTTCTATAAAATTTTCTTTGGGGTTATAATTCTGATAACTTGTCCGGCAAAGTAGTATGTCCCTGCACCCCAAGAGCTAGTCATCGGGTCGATTGTTCAGAAAGTAGGCGAAGGATATCGAGTGGACATAGGAGCAGCGCATTTTGCCTCTCTAGACAGTCTGGCATTCGAAGGCGCGACAAAAAGGAATAAGCCCAATCTCAAGGTATGAAATATGTTCTACCTACATGAATTCTTATGAAATCTTGTTCAGGTTGGCTCTCTAGTATATGCCCGGATTTCCCTTGCCCACAAAGATATGGATCCTGAATTGGAGTGCTTTGATGCACAAACAAGGAAGTCTGAGGGATTCGGCGAATTAAAAGGTGGATTTATAGTCCGCTGCAGTCTGAAAATGTGTAGAGAGTTAGTTTCCCTTTCTTATTATCCCTGCCTCTCTGGTCCTAATACAAAAACTGCCTCAGTTTACTGGATCCTAAGCATTTTCTTCTTCCTCTCCTTGGCGGTCGGTTCCCTTTGGAGGCTGCCGTTGGTCTGAACGGCCGAGTATGGGTATCCGCAAAAGAAACAAAACAGATCATAGCCATAACCAGGTGCATCGAAGCAGCAGATCCTGATGGGGCAGGGCAGGATGCGAAGGCGATTAAAGCTTTTCTTGACACTCTTGACGTTTAGTATGCCCCGAAATTATTCGAGTTCAGTCAGTCATGAATACATTATTGTACAATTAATTTCGTAGTGATACAGAATTGAGGGGGAATAGATTATACAACGCGAAAATTTGAGTCTAGTCATCATCTGCCAGACGAGCTCGTTTCGTCGGTCTTCTGGAACTGGTGCTGGTCGTGCTAACAAGTTCCTCTTCACTGTCAGCGGTGGCACTCCTGTGACTCATGCTGGCTCGCTTCCGTCGCTGATAATCTCGGTCTTTAATCTTCTTCTGCTGAGCAACAGTTAACTCTTGATTGCGCGTCGCAGGGGGCACTGCAATCGTAGTAACGCCAGGAGTGGGTTGCTTAACATATTCGTCGTTCGTCTGAGTTGACTCTTCACCCTCGCCCATGAGCTCTAGAGACTGAATACGGGGACAGCTTCAGACAGAATTTCATCTTTTTATGCAAGTGCAGTACTCACCTTTTGAAGCGTCAAACTACTATTCGAAAATATGCGGTCGTGATCCTGGATTTCATTTTTCCTACGTGTAGAAGCCTGGTTCTTGAGGTAATTCTCAAATCCCTGAATTATATTTCCACCACTATGGGAAGCAGTTTCTGTTAGATATGCAGTTTCGAGATTATAAATCTGCAATTCCATTTGAGCCTATATGATCGTAGCCCAACATGTTCAGAACGTCCATGAATTGAAATGAAAGTAAACGCACCAGTTGCCTATCCGTAACTCGCTTTTTTGGCAGTGCCTGCATGAGCTCCTTTTTTAAAGTCTCATAACGCGATCTATCGTCCGCAGTAGGTATCCCTGCTGCTTCAGCCATTGGACCAGGAAACTTGAAAGCGCTCAAAGTTTCACAAGCCTGTTGTAGTGGTCAATGTTTCGTTAGATCCCCGGGCCGGGTGACCAGAGTGTCCAGACTCCAGGGTCAGGGAGATCACCCCCACTTTGCTCTTGTTAGGTTTCGAGGCTAATGAGGGACGCGTGTGTGCAGACGCGTCAGTCAGATCTCTGTGAGCTAATTTGTATAACTTCACTTCTTCAGACTGCGTATTTTTTCTACATAATCTCTCACAATGTCTTCAGCACCCCCGCCAAGTAACCCTCCATCAAACTCGGAGAAGAAGCCCGAAGCTTCTTCCCCAGCGGCCCCAGCAGAAGGTGCTGCTGCTATGGACGTAACACCTGACGCACCGCCTGAGGACCCCTTCAAAGACATTCCTCAAGATATTCTTGAGCTAGGAACAGACGAAATTATCACTCGAACACGACTTATTGACAACGACATCAAAGTAAAGACATTCTTCACTATGTCGTCATTTAAAGCACTTGCGTTTTCCTGACTACTACCTGCAGGTAATGAGATCGGAGACACTACGACTACAGCATGAGCAAAGTGTGATGAAAGAGAAGATTCGGGACAACGGAGAGAAGATCAAGCAGAACAAAGTTCTTCCATATCTTGTGGGAAACGTAGTGGAGGTGAGCCTGATTGATAACTAGCTGGTTTAGAGAGTCGCCTAACGTTGAAATGGCAAGATTCTCAATGTTGATCCAGAAAGTGAAGAGGATGGAGCCAATCAAGACCTCGACTCTATGCGTAAAGGAAAATGTGCTGTAATTAAGACTTCTACCCGCCAGACGGTATTTCTCCCCTTGATTGGGCTTGTTCCAGCAGATCAGTTAACCCCCGGTGACCTCATCGGCGTCAACAAAGACTCGTATCTCGTTCTCGACAAGTTACCACAAGAATTCGACTCTCGTGTCAAGGCCATGGAAGTGGATGAACGACCTAAAGAAACATGGTCGGACGTTGGTGGTCTAGACAAACAAATCGAAGAGCTGATGGAGGCCATCGTAATGCCTATCAACAATGCCGATAAATTCAAGAAAGTAGGTATTAAAGCACCAAAGGGTTGCTTAATGTACGGACCTCCTGGTGAGTAAAGCCTCCTCAATATAGATATCTGGGTCTCATTGTGCATGCTTGACAGGAACTGGAAAGACGCTTTTGGCTCGCGCCTGTGCGGCATATACGGACGCCTGTTACTTGAAATTAGCAGGACCTTCTTTAGTGCAAATGTTCATTGGAGATGGCGCTAAACTGGTTCGAGATGCTTTCGAGCTTGCGAAGGAGAAGGGAACTGCGATCATCTTCATCGACGAACTTGACGCCATCGGTACCAAACGCTTTGATTCAGACAAGAGCGGTGATCGTGAGGTCCAAAGGACGATGTTGGAACTTCTCAACCAATTAGATGGCTTTAGCAGCAACGACAAGATTAAGGTATGATTCTAGCCTCTCCATGTGTTGGGAACATGAGTGGTTTACGGTTAAATGAAGGTCCTTGCCGCCACCAACAGGATTGATATTCTTGATCCTGCGCTGCTACGCTCTGGACGTCTGGACCGGAAAATCGAGTTCCCGTTGCCGAATGAAACCGCCCGCGCTCGCATTCTTGAAATCCATTCACGCAAGATGAAGTTATTGGAAGGAAGCGTCAACTTTGAAGAACTGGCGAGGAGTACAGACGAATTCAATGGTGCCCAACTGAAAGCTGTCTGTGTAGAGGCTGGCATGATTGCATTACGAGAAGGCGCCACCTTGTTGACACATGAACATTTCCTGAGTGGTATTACAGAAGGTTTGTGATCATCAATCACTGCGATTTATTTCAGGCTGATCGAACCCGGGTTTGTGCAGTGCAAAACAAGAAGAAGAATACTCTCATGTATTTCGCCTAGTATTTATTTCCTGTACAGACTCGCTCCATTTGCATATTACGATCACCATTCTTTCACTTGTCGGGCTGAGAAAGCTACAATGTATTCCTTTTATATAGATAATTTCCCGCCAGTGGGCGTAGCGATTTAATTGAGGTTCCCACTGTACCCACGAGACCATACATTGTCCAGATAAGTAAGGTGCAATGGGTGGATACGAAAAGGTTTGACGTTCTGTGTACACGACTTATTTCAGCAAACTGACAGCTATTTGGTTCTCGAAAGAAGAGAGAAGATCCTGATTGGGTGTTGGTACATGATCATCTTTACCTCTGACAGCATGATGCCTCAGATCGTCGGCCACAAAGAAGCCTTGAAAATACAGCTTAGATGGCCAGTCTATTCTTTCCACTTGACCTTGTTCTTTACCACCACCATTCTCTCTACCCGCTCTGCCAATTTTTCTTTGCCGCCCACTGTCGCCAGCTAAACAGTGTTTTATTCGGTCATTGTGCGTTGTTAGCTTGTTTTTATCCGCGTTCTTGCCCCAACTCTTCCGCCATCAGGTTTCCAGCATACATTTGGCAAGCTTATTGCACCACTCACCGCCAGCTCCGCTTTCTTCTCTTCAAGAAGGCCTCGTCATGCCTCAACTTGCCTTTTCCTACGGCTCTGGGGGGATTTATTCAATGCCCGTTGAAATCCTCGCCTTGATTTTTGTCGCTGGCGCCGCGTTTGATGACCCCTATGCCGACTCCTCCTTCCTTTTAAAGCCTGACCAAGAATATAAACCGGTCCCTTCCTCCAATTTCCAAGTTATCGTATCCCATGTCTGTAGCCATTGGCGGGCAGTTGCACTCAGTACGCATTCTCTCTGGACAACTCTCCATTTTCGACACCCCTCCCATATCTCCCGTGCTCGAACATATCTAAACCGAACTTCCGCATCTGCTATACATCTACTGGATATCCTGGTGGAGACTGTATCAATTCAAGAACACGTCAAAGGGACGACTTTATACAAGGAAGAGCTCCAAGAAATATTTGTGTGTGTTGTACCACAAATCAAACGCTGGCGAACCTTCCATCTCAAAATATCGGACAACGATTGTAAAGGTATAGCCAGGCTGCATTTAGGAACGTGTGGGACAGCCCCATTTCTCGAGACATTGCAGTTATATCATTTCGAGAATTATGTCAGCTCAGAAGGACTTTACGAGGCGACCTACAGGCCTCCAGTGGCAATCTTTGGCAATTCTTTACCGCAGTTAAAGAATATATCACTCATTGGGGTAAACCTGCAATGGGATACGGTCGAATATCTCACCAACTTGCAGAATCTGGAACTTGCTCTTCATTCGGAAAATGTCCGTATCTCCTATAAGGTATGGGACAAGATGCTACGCTCATGTCCCGACCTGAGAACGCTTTCTCTGCATTACTCGGGACCAAAACTTGCTACGGATGATCCGGAGCTTGAATGGCCCGACTCTCGGCACAAAATACGACTCGAAAATCTGAACAGTCTCAACCTGACTGACCTCGATGCCGAGTACCTCTGCGAAGTGATTGACCGTGTGTGCTTTCCGAGCCTGAAAAAGTTAACATTGGAATTACCAGAGCAGGATTACAGCTCATTCGTTGAACTTATCACGGGCCCACCTTCATCCCAGCAGCAATTACCCCTGGATGCTGAACAAACCTCTCAGACTGGTGCGCTCGCTAGTGCAAACATTCCTCTCCCTGCATTATCCAACCTTCAATTTCTGGTGATTCATGCCTTGGAATGCAATCTATCAAGTTGGATAGGTTTTTTGAAAGCTGCGCGTGGCTTGAAGCGGCTGGAGGTAGATTTTGCACGAGTCGGAAATTTATTTTGGGACGTCTTCACTTCAAAGATTACAACTCTTCTTTCTCCAACTTGCAAAAAACTTAGTAAAGGGGAACACATGGTTGCTTATAAGCCTCTCTTGCTATTACCGAATCTTGAGGTCTTCAAATTTACTGGTGTACCGGGAAAGGATGTCATCTCGGCCTTGCACTATCGACAGTACTGTCGAGCTGACCTTTCTGCATCAACACAAGAATGGATTGTCGGATGGACTCAGAGGGAAAGAGCGAGAGACGGAGATCTAGACAGGCTTATTACAAGAGGCTACTGGACTTCTGATGAAGCTGAAGATTCTGCTGGGAAAGTGATTATTGGTAACTACTATGATCGCGAGGAAGAGGAAGATGACGAAGATGATGAACTTGAAGGCATTGACGTGGACGAGGATGGCGAGGATGAAGATGATGAAAACGATAATTAGTATCATTATCCTAGGACCGCTACGATGATTAACACATGGGGATACAAACTTAGGACTTGCAAAAGGCCCGTCAATGCTAGATTCCAGTAGCAATAATCTATTAAACCTCTGCGCTCTACGACTAATACTTACCTGGAGTGTTCAACGTATCAACCTAATTTACCATATGACAAAATTTAGCGGGAACCACGTTAGCACATGATAATATTACCAGTGGATTTGCAAGCAGGTTTAGTAGAATAACAACTATTTCTACGAAGCGCCTGCTGAATTGCTGTATCTAGTAAGTACTCAAGCTGCCGTCAAGAACTCGGTTTCTGTACAGATAAGATAAGACAGCTTATGATCTAAAAGCACATGACAAATGTAAAGATGTCACGATCCCGCTCTAAAAAGTTTTGACGCGGCTACTTATTATGCACACCGCATTCTTTCCTCATCGCGACCGTTTGACAGTCTGATTTATCGTCGTATAGGTATTAAGTCTCTAATCTGAGTATCAAGCCGGAAACTGACTTCAAGGTTATAGAATTAGAAGTTGATCGCTGAGGCCGTATGCTCTGCTAGTTTCCTTACAATCTGAATCAAAATGTCGTTCGCCAGTGCTATTCATGACCCACTCGCGCTCAATCTAAGCCGCCAAAAGGCTTTATTGCTCTCTTATATCCCCCCACAAACGTTTCACTATAATGCTATCAAACAATCCAACACAACGCGTCAACTTCTATCAACTCTATCCACTCTATTAGCCATCCCTGCTTTTACGAAAATTATCGCCACCTTGTTCCGCCCTATATTGACGGATTTATGTGCACGGTGGCTAGAGGTTGATGCAGACGTCGAGCAGCATCTAGTTGCACTATGCTATCTTGTTGAAGTTCACGAAGAACTTTTCTCGTACGCTGCGCTTTATTCATTTTCCTTCAAAACCATTCGTTAACTGTCTTTCAGAATCTTGCACGAACTTCTTGTTCGTTCTTATCAGAATGGCCCTCTTTCAATCATAAACGAGTCACTCTCACCTCAGTCGATTAACAACAAACGACTGCAGCAACTCATCCTCGCATACTACCGCCTATTGCAGGCGAATCGAGAACTACCTGAACAATTATCATGGCCTTTAGCTCCTTTATCGACACTAATATGGACTCCACATCTAGACAATGGTGTAAGGTTGCTCGCTATCCGATGTTACTCTTTACAAAGTGGGATGGGAGAAAAAGAAAGATGTTCCATGGAACGAGAAGTCCTTGGAGAACTATGTGGGGTCGACTGTCCGCTCAACTACGGACAAAATCTGGATGGATCAGAGAAAGAAGTTGATGGGTGGATCCTTCCCGTCATTGAGATGAGAAGGGTGCAAGAAGAAAGAGACGAAGTGGTGACCGAACCCATGGATTACTTTTCCGCGGAAGACATGTACGACGAGAACTTCTCACTATCGAAAGACTTGAGGTGATTCGAGCTTATTTTTGTTTCGAAAGTCACTGATTATCTATCTAGTCCACGTATTGTAAATGTTCATGGTGTCCTCCTTTTGCGAACATCGACAACATCCTCCATCGAGTCTCCACTCATCCCTCTACCGTCCACAATCGAATCCCTTCGAAACATTGCTCTGCATGTATCTTTACGCCTACCTACTCTCCTTACATCATCGCCATCTGCCGGAAAGGCTCTCCTGCTGTCCCATCTTGCAAAACTTCTACATCCCCAGAGCCGAAACCAAATTGTCACTATCCACCTTGCTGATACCTCTTTAGATCCACGCGCATTATTAGGCTCTTATATGTCATCATCAACTAGCCCGGGTACATTTGAATGGAAGGAAGGTGTTCTGGTTCGCTCGATGCGCGAAGGCAAATGGGTGGTTTTTGAAGACATTGACAGAGGTAGCAACGAAGTCCTCGGAGTCATCAAGCCTCTCGTGGAATCATTAACACTTGGGAAATGGATTGGCGGTCGTGCACATCTTGAGGTACCTAGCAGAGGGAAGGTTGTTGCCCATGCGCATTTTATGCTTTTTGCAACACGGTCATTGCTGCCTTCAAGGAAGGGAGAGTTTTCATCTCCTGTTTTCTTTGGGGCTCACAAGTTCTCAGAAGTTACTGTGAAATCACCCTCTATAGACGAATTGCGTACCATCGTGACCACCCAGTATCCCCGCTTCGGCGGTGAAGTTGCCGCTGCTATCATCAATCTTTGGGATTCAGCTAAAAAACTTGGATCACATAGCTCTGGTCGGGATATAGGACTCCGCGAACTCCAGAAATTCTGTCAACGACTTGACAGAATTATACCTTCATCACTTCATTCCATGGATATATCTTCTGGCGACACTCATGTTCCGACCTTCGCTCAGATTTTCCCAAATCCATCTATACGCGAGGACATGTATATTGAGGCTCGCGATGTCTTTTTTGGCGCTGGAACCATGTCTGCATCCTCTCGTGCTCATGCCGAGACTGTTGCGCGTGTCATAGGCGATTATCTTAATTTGGAAGCAGATAGGCAGCAATGGGTTCTCAAAGGAAAGACCCCCGAACTCACTCTTGAAAAAGATTCAAATGGTAACACAACAGCCTTACAATGCGGAAGAGCGCATCTTCCTGCTCTATCAGCTAAGCAAGGACTTCCCCCAAGCCCTTCACGTCCCTTTGTTTTGCATAAACCTGCTTTATCGTTGATATCTCGGATTGCGAATGCTGTCTCTCACAATGAACCCATCTTGTTGACCGGAGAAACGGGTACGGGAAAGACTAGCGTTATATCACATCTTGCCTCCCTTCTCCACCGCCCCCTTATTTCTCTCAACCTCTCACATCAGACGGAATCATCTGATCTTATTGGTGGTCTAAAGCCAATAGACGCACGTATACCCGGGTCTGCTTTACAGGAAAGATTCCTCGGATTGTTTGGTTCAACTTTCAGTAGGAGGAAGAATGAAAAATTCGAAACTGAGGTCCGGAAGGCAGTTAACGAATGTAAATGGAAACGGGTGGTGGGCCTTTGGAAAGAAAGTGTCCGGCTAGCAATGGAACGCATTCGTGCCAAAGAGGATAGGTAAAATTGTGTTTTTCTATAATTTATCCAGTGACTAAACTAACTTATACAGCAATGTACCAGAGCATACTTCTGAGGCACCTAGAAAACGTCGCAAGACCGAGCGCTCCGACTCAAAATCGTCCGAGTACTCATGGTCAGCATTCCTCCGAGATATTGAAGAATTTGAAGTGCAACATGTTCAAGGAAAAGGGAAGTTTGCTTTTGGTTTCGTGGAAGGACCACTCGTTAAGGCATTGCGCTCTGGTGATTGGTACGTGCCTATACTGTTGTAATGCATAATCCTTAGCTGACACGATGATAAAAGGGTCCTGCTGGACGAAGTCAACCTAGCAAGCCCTGAAACATTAGAGTGTATATCTGGCCTTCTGCATGGGCCTACTGCATCTATTACCTTGACAGAGCATGGCTCATTGGAACCTGTTCCCCGACATCCAGATTTCCGTTTGTTTGCTTGTATGAATCCTGCAACAGACGTTGGGAAGAAGGACCTTCCGCCCACAATCCGTTCTCGTTTCACGGAGATGGATGTTCCACCCCCTGACGCCGACAAAGATACACTACTGAGTATCATTTCGCAGTATGTGGGGCACATCGCCGTTGGCGACAAGAGAATCATCATGGATATAGCAGAATTCTATTCAGCGGTGAAGCAGGTTGCAGAAAGCAGGCAAATCGCGGACGGAGCAAATCATAGACCGCACTTCAGCATGCGCACTCTGGTCCGCGCATTAACCTTTGCTGCTGATACAGCAAGTACTTATAGTCTTCGTCGGTCGGTATGGGAGGGATGTTTGATGGCATTCACTATGGTCCTCGATGGCGAAAGTGCGAAAATTGTCACGTCTTTGGCACAAAAACATTTACTCTCAGGCGTCAAAAACCCCCGATCCATTCTGACAAAGGAACCTCCGATGCCTGCATCGGGTGATTATGTCAAATTTGGTCCATTTTTCCTGGAAAAGGGCCCACTTGAAAGTGAGATGGGAGAGGATTATATCATAACACCCTCAGTTGAAGATAAACTCGTACACCTGTCTCGTATTGTCCTCACGAGGCGATTCCCCGTTTTGATAGAAGGTCCGACTTCCAGTGGAAAGACCAGTTCCATTGAATACCTTGCGAAACGGACCGGTCATCGCTTCGTGCGCATAAACAACCACGAACACACAGATATTCAGGAATATCTTGGATCCTATGTCTCTGACCCTATCACCGGAAAATTAGTTTTCAAGGATGGTCTTCTGGTCCAAGCCCTACGACAGGGCCATTGGATTGTCCTTGATGAGCTGAACTTAGCACCCACCGACGTTCTGGAGGCGTTGAATAGGCTTCTCGATGACAACCGCGAATTAGTGATACCAGAAACCCAAGAGGTTGTAAGGCCTCACCCCCATTTCATGCTCTTTGCTACCCAAAACCCTCCCGGCCTCTACGCAGGCAGGAAGATTCTGTCTCGCGCCTTCCGCAACAGGTTCCTTGAGGTCCACTTCGAGGATGTTCCTCAAGTCGAGCTAGAAACAATCCTTTGTCGAAGATGTCAGATAGCCCCTTCTTATGGGAAGAAGATCGTCACTGTCTTCCGTGAGCTTCAGAAGCGCAGGCAGACCAGCCGTGTGTTCGAAAGCAAGCAAGGTTTCGCTACTTTGCGTGATCTGTTTAGGTGGGCAGGACGCGACGCCGTCGGTTACCAAGAACTGGCTGACAATGGATACATGTTGCTTGCCGAGCGCTCACGTCGTCCAGAGGATAAGATGGTTGTAAAGGAGGTCATTGAAACTGTCATGGGAGTACGTATCGACGAAGATTCAATCTACAATCTATTCAGGTCTGACATGGATATGAGCGCCTATCTGGGGCATCCCGTCCCCGATCAATCTAGCGTCATTTGGACAAAAGCAATGCAACGCCTCTATATCCTGGTTTGTAGGGGCTTAAAATTCAATGAGCCCATCTTGTTAGTTGGAGAGACTGGCTCTGGAAAAACGTCAGTTTGCCAGGTTTTTGCAGATGCGTCCTCTCAGCAACTTGTTGGGCTTAACTGCCACCAAAATACCGAAACAGCGGATATTATTGGGGGGTTGCGTCCAGTTAGAAATCGGAGCTCTCTGCAAGCAGACGTAGTTCAAGAAAGTTTCCGTGCTTTGCACGAAGCTGGCGTAGAAGTTGTGGACCCAACACCGGATTCATTAACCAAGGTCCTGACTTCAACATTGCAGAATAATCGAGAACTCGACGAGACATCTACTGAACGCTTGACAGCCCAGCTTCGGCAGTTACAGCGCCTCAACTCTATCTTCGAATGGCATGACGGCCCTTTAATAGAGGCAATGCACAAGGGTGACGTCTTCTTGCTAGACGAAATTTCTTTGGCAGATGACTCCGTACTTGAACGCCTGAATAGTGTTCTGGAACCCTCCCGCTCAATTGTATTAGCAGAACGCAGCGGAACAAATTCAGAGCAGGCGGTTATACACGCATCGGGCGACTTTAAGTTGTTGGCAACTATGAATCCAGGTGGTGATTATGGAAAAAAGGAACTGTCTCCAGCCCTTCGCAATCGCTTCACTGAAATTTGGGTTCCCAGTATAGACGACCGGCATGATCTTGAATTGATTGTGGGGAACTTATGGCAACATAGATCGCTTCAAGTTTATACCCCTCATGTTCTTGATTTCGTGGAGTGGCTTTGTAAGTCTGTTGGAGATAGGACACTGTTGACTCTTCGAGACATTTTAGTAAGTTCATGTTAGTAGTATCAGAATTTTACTAATTTTTTTACAGGCTTGGGTAAATTTCACAAACTCAGCTTATCGCGATGGGGAAACAGGTGCCATTACTGGGGATGAACTTTTTGTGAGTGGACCATCTTTCGACCGACTTGAAAAGGACTTGAGAATTTCGTGTAATAGCATCATGCTGCCCACATGTGTTACTTAGATGGGTTAAGTTCACTACCTCAATTATCAGGCTATTCACGTGAAGCGCTAAGTCGTCTAAAGGCAGACGCTGTGAATAAACTGCAGGAACTGGTGCCCATTACGGGGCCTCTGGGTGATGCGGTACCTGTGCACGATTCTGAGGCTGCTGTTCAACTGGGCTACTTTGCCATTCCGAAGGGTGGTAACACCCCTATAAAGCAATCATTCAATTTTAATTCGCCAACAACTCTTAATAACGCTATGCGTGTTGTCCGTGCTTGCCAGGTGGAGAAGCCTATCCTGCTCGAGGGTAGCCCCGGTGTTGGCAAGACAAGTTTAATAACTGCCCTCGCAAATCTTGCTGGACATATCCTTTGCCGAATAAATCTATCAGATCAGACAGATCTCATTGATTTGCTTGGCTCGGATCTCCCTGTAGAGGGTGGAAGCGCAGGAGAATTCGCCTGGAAAGATGCCGAGTTTCTTCGGGCCTTACAAGAAGGCCATTGGGTACTTCTGGACGAGATGAATCTCGCCCCGCAGGCAGTCCTTGAGGGCCTTAACGCGATACTAGATCATCGTGGGTCAGTCTATATTCCAGAGCTTAATCGCTCTTTCCGGCGCCACCCTTCTTTCCGCATTTTTGCAGCCCAAAACCCGCTTCACCAAGGAGGTGGACGAAAAGGACTCCCAAAGTCATTTGTTAATCGCTTCACTAAGGTCTACGTTGAAGAACTTGAGCCTAGAGACTTATACACTGTTTGCTCACACATCTTTCCCACTATCGACGAAACGACGCTGCGGGCTATGATTTCCTTTAACCTACAACTGAATCAGGAAATTACTATCCAACGTTCTTTCGCTCAAGCAGGCTTTCCATGGGAATTCAATCTACGAGACATCATTCGATGGGCAACGCTATCCTCCTCTACAACCTGCCCAGAACCAAGTATGTTCCTCAAAAGTATCTACCTTCACCGATTTCGTTCTTTGCAAGATCGTTCATGCGCGAAAAAGATTTTCGAGAGTGCATTTTGCTCACGATCGTGTGATATTGAGCGTACCCCCACATGGACTATAACGGATTCTGAAATACAGTTTGGCCATTTTACCTGGACCAGGCAGAATTATGCTCCATTATCGCCTCCCAGACGTGTTTTGAAGATGCAACTCTCGGCTTTAGAATCGCTTGGAGACTGTATATCTCAATCGTGGTTGGCGATATTAACAGGTCCGAAAAATTCAGGCAAGACTAACATCGTGCGTACTTTGGCGAACGCGTCGGGCAATGTTCTTTGGGAAGTCTCTGTCAACAGCTCTACTGATACTATGGATATTCTTGGGAGCTTCGAGCAAGTCGACACTCGAAGACGTTTGCTTGCACTAATCGACGACATGGTAGAACTCTTGAAGCAAGACATACGTACTATTCAAGGATCTAGGACATCACCAAACTACCGATCTCAACTATCAATGCTTCGTGACTCTTGTGAGCAGGGATCTCTCCACGATCTTCCTATGGTAGCAGACAAGGTAGCTGCTTTAGCCTACCTTTTACAGGAATCTAGATCAAATACGGCGACATATTATGGAGAAGTATGCAGTGAGCTCAAATGCATTGCATCCTCAAACTCTGATGTTGGACAATTTGAATGGGTTGATGGCCCTCTTATCCGTGCAATGAAGACAGGTCATTGGTTGCTATTGGACGGTGCGAACTTGTGCGGACCCTCGGTCCTTGATCGTCTCAATTCTCTATGCGAGTCGGACGGGTCACTGACTCTCAGTGAACGTGGGTTTGTACACGGAAACGTGCAATGTTTGAAACCTCATCCCAACTTTAGGTTGTTCATGTCGGTCGACCCTCATTATGGTGAACTCTCCCGAGCAATGCGCAATAGAGGTATCGAAATTGCGCTTATCTCGGGTCCTCTCGCAGACGATCATGTCTTGATGCAAGCTCATTACCGCCTACCACAATCTATGTCTCCATGTTCTGCTGGTCCGCATGCTCAAAGCATAATTTATGAAGCCGCACGCAGAGGCCTATTGAGCAACATAGTTCCCAAGGAGTCTTCTATGCCATCGACTGGACGATGTTTCGATCAAGATTCGGCACTGTCTAATTTGGTCGATGGCGCCCCTTCTCTCATTCCGCGTTCTGTAGCGAGTGATGAATTACCTTGGATTTTCTTTCTATCAAGAAGTCTTACTCCTCGATACATGCCTTATCTCACTCGCTATTTAGAAAACTTCACACTGCCCAAAGGCGTTCGAGAACTCATCGACAGATTTCTACATCAAGACTCTGCCGTGGCACTGCAAATCTATCGGGACATCTATGGGAAAGCGACCAAGCTCTCAGATACATTCTTATTATCTCAGGTAAGGCATCCGTAACCATTGAAGATCAAAAAAGAGAGCTAACAATAATTCTAAAATAGCCAATGGACTTTTATTGGGTCGCGGACATGGCGTCTGTTTCCCCACAGCGCTCTTTAGTCTTCGAGCTCATCAACTTGGGCGCCTCCCTCTTTATCTGTGAACGCAACGGCCCTCCCAATATTGATGAGAAATTGGCCTATAATGAGAAAACTCTACATGCCCATCGAATTGTGGTCAATATCCACAGGGAAATGCTTCAGATAGGTCGTAATTTGTTGAAGTCCGCAACATGCGAAGAATTGGTAAGTTCAATAAATAAAATTAGATCAGATTCTTTTGCTCACCTTCTTCAGGACCATGTCCGATTGGCGTCAAAAACTCTACATTTCAGCATTTATCTCAAGACCGCGCTTAGCTCCCAGCCTTATAATTTCTCTGATATGTATTCTATTTCCAAAGCTTTACTGGACGATCTTGACAATTGTCCCACTTCATTCCATGGTCTCTATGAACAGTCTAAGACGCTGCATGACATCGCCACCTTGTCAACAGGTCTCGGATTGTTTGCAATATGGTCAAATATGTACATAAACGCCTTGCCACAAGATCTTCATGATGTACTTACACAGACTGAGAAACAAGTGGCTTCCATCAACATAGGAGTGGATAATTCTGGTATGTACTTGAATATCTGTCAGGATTCAAATTCCGACTCATTGGAACCACCTAGCTATCCGCCGTCAAGCCTTCAATGTGATGAGTCTAGAGACACTTCCCTCCCCTCCGGAATCGCAGAAGTACCTATTAGCTGACCTCAGGTCAAAGTTGAATGATGTTAGCCTCTTCTATCTTGACTCGCTATAAGCTTTGGCTAACTTCGTTATTTTTGCCAGTGTTTGAAAAATATCTCCGTGACGACCATTTCCGAAGGAATGAGTTATAGGAACCAAGCTTCCGTTCTTCTTGAACTGTACACGTTGGTTTCATGTGTAGGACAGTATCATGATCAGGTTGGCGTAATGATCTATTCGTGATACGAATTTCTTACTTACCGACAGCAGTTTTTGAGTGATGTTATGCAAGAAATTATCAACATGGCTTGTCTCAATTCCAACACGTCCCTCCTACACCTAGTGTCTTACCAGCATCTCCTCTGGACTTCGGAGGTTGGACCAGGTATATTCTCAGATTATCGGATGATTCCCCTTGCTCAGTATTTTATAGGATCACCTGGTGTTGTTGCAAATGCTCAACTCAGCTGGTTTGAAGGCCTTTGGAATGCAAATCCCGAAACATCTGTGAGCTACCCTCCCTTTCTTGTTCGTTGAATCTAACAAAGCCTCGCAGAAGTTAATGGGACCGTCGATTTTACTCCATCCTGTATTCCTTCCTAGAGTCATCACAGCTTGGTACGTTCAAAATAATTCATTCGTTCCCCCAAGTTATACATTCTAACCTCCATGCTCAGTGACATGGATCAAACATCGTTATTGTCGTTGGCGCAACAAAGCAATGTTCTTAGACAGGAGGCGCGATTAGTGATCCTGCAGTCAAGGCAGACCACAGATCGCTTTACACAGCTTGCGCAATTGTTCTTCCAAACTCTTTCGATAGTAAGTTTCTCTGTCCTTTGTGCGTGTGTTTTTAGCTGACACCGACATCTGGCTGTTTGGGCAGATTATGTCATGTTTTTCTGCCAGGGAAGATACCTCGACGTGCAATTCCCTGAAAAAATTACCAATCGGCGAAGAAAGCGACTTTTCCTCGACATTCAGCCATGGCCTCACCCTCATGCAGAATGGCACAGATGAAAACTTGGTTTCTTCCGCGGTCCGAGAATTTGGTCCTCTAATACTAATAATGCGTGATCTAACGCAGAGTCAGAGTATGGGCATAGCTTGGATTGGCCTTGGCCGTTTACTCTTGAACCTTACTGTGCCAGACACTCCAGTGGATCCCGCCGCTGTTCAGGCATCGAACTACAAGCGTATGGAACATGTTCGCTCGAACTTGGACCTGCAGGAAAGACTTCACCGTCAGCTCGAAATTCTTCTTACGGGCAACGACAATAACGATACAATCCAATTTTTGGATACGCATTTATCAAACATCACCTCACAGCTTGGCAA